>Ga0182010_10000016_pt1 | contig 91146 bp, 83 predicted proteins | sample 611E1MmetaG_FD_120488 | JGI IMG/M metagenome (GOLD analysis project Ga0182010, IMG submission 120488) | Permafrost microbial communities from Stordalen Mire, Sweden - 611E1M metaG | ecosystem: Environmental > Terrestrial > Soil > Wetlands > Permafrost | place: Sweden: Stordalen | collected... | reverse complement strand
GCTAGGGCGGCCCACCCCGAGCCCATCGCCAGGGGCCGCGGCCGGGGGCGACGACGGGGCCTCAGCCGAAAGGATTGGCCATGGGGTGGAGGATGTCGGTCAACAGTGACGTGGCGAACAGCACGCCGAGGAACGTGAGCATCAGCCAGGTGAACGGCATCAGCTTGGCCACGTCGGCGTGGTACATCACCTTGCGCCGGCCGGTGCGGATCTTCTCGTAGACGGCGATGGCCACATGGCCGCCGTCGAGGGGCAGCATCGGGAAGAGGTTGAAGATCCCCACGAAGAGGTTGATGGAGATGAGGATGAGCAGGAGGTCCCCGAGGCCGGCCTGCGCTGCCTGGCCGGCGGTGCGTACCGCCCCCACGATGGACTCGACCCGGGTGCCGTTGGCCGCCGCCTGCTGAGCCGCCTTGGCGTTGGTCACCTGGTCGAATCGCTGGACCACGCCGTTTGGCGAGAAGAGATGCCCGACACCCACGATCGATGCCCAGCTGAAGTGGACCAGGTCGGACCCGGTGGAGGCCAGGGCATGGAGGGGCGTCGCCCGCTCGACCGGAGAGCCGAGACTGACGCCGATGACGCCGTACGGAGCATCACCTGCGGGTGCGACCACACCCGCCTCGTGCACGCTGCGACCGTCGGCCGGGGTCACGGTGAGCGTCCTGGTCCGCCCACCGCGATCGACGACCAAGGTGACCGGTGTGCCGGGGTGGTCCCGGACGGTGCCGGTGAGCGCCCCCAGGCTGCCGGCGACGGGCTTGCCGTCGATCGAGACCACCACATCGCCCGGCTGGATCCCCGCCACCGCTGCCGGACCCGGCTTCCCGCCGACGGGGGCGACCCCCTGGATCTGCACCTTGTCGGCGTTGGGCACCCCGACCAGGGCCAGCAGCGCCCACAACAGGACGAGGGCCATCAGGAAGTGCATGGCTGATCCGGCCACGGCCACGAGGAGCCGGGCATGGAACGGTTGCTGGCGATAGGTGCGGGCCTCGTCGGCGGGGTCTACCTCCTCGAGGTTGGTCATTCCGGGGATCTTCACGTACCCGCCGAGCGGGAAGGCCTTGATCCCGTACTCGGTCTCCCCCCGCCGGAAGGACCAGAGGCGGGGGCCGAAGCCGAGGAAGTACTCGGTCACCTTCATGCCACCGCGCTTGGCGGCCAGCAGGTGGCCGAGCTCGTGCACCATGATCATGACGACGATGCAGGCGATCACGATGAGCAGATCGGTGAGCCCGGCAACCACCGCCACCAGGACGATCAAGCCCACCGCCGCCACCAGCTCGACCACCGACCGCGTCGGCGATTTCACTCGCTCGGGCACGGCGGCCGGAGGCGGAACCACCGGCTGCGGCAACGCCGGCCGGGTATCGGTGGCGCTCACGCTGCCGCTCCCCTGGCGGCGACCACGCCTTCGGCCAGACGGCGCGCGGTGGCGTCGGCCTCCAGCACGTCGGCCACCGTGTGCGGCTGACCACCCGTCGACGGCCCGGCGGTCCCCGGTGCCTCGTACCGGTCGAGGGTCACCTCGACGACCTCGGCAATGGCGGTCCACGAGATGCGGCCGGTCAGGAATGCCTCCACGGCCACTTCGTTGGCCGCGTTGAGCCAAGCCGGCGCAAGTTCGCCCACCCGGCCCGCCCGATAGGCGAGGTCCAGGCACGGGAAGACGGCTCGATCCGGCTCTTCGAACTCGAGGGTCGCCAGCTGCGACCAGTCGATGGCACCGAAGGGCACCGGCAGGCGGTCCGGATAGGTGAGCGCGTACCCGATGGGAAGGCGCATGTCGGGCATGGACAACTGGGCCATCACCGCTCCATCGGCATACTCGACCATCGAGTGGATGATCGACTGGGGGTGGACCACCACGTCGATGGCGTCGTAGGGGATCCCGAACAGCTCGTGGGCCTCGATCACCTCGAGCCCCTTGTTCATCAGGGTGGACGAGTCCACCGTGATCTTCGGACCCATGGCCCAGGTCGGATGGTCAAGGGCCTGGGCCACCTCCACCACTGCGAGCTCCTCGCGGGTGCGGCCCCGGAACGGGCCTCCCGAAGCGGTCAGCAGCAGCCGCCGCACCTCGCCGGCGGCGCCGGCCCGGAGGCACTGGTGGATGGCGCAGTGCTCGGAATCGACCGGGATGATCTCGGCGCCCCGGGTGTGGCGGGCCTCCTGCACCAGGGGGGCGCCGGCGATGATCGACTCCTTGTTGGCCAGGGCCAGCCGACGACCGGCTCCGAGCGCGGCGAGGGTCACCGACAGCCCGGCGAACCCCACCACCCCGTTGACAGCCACGTCGGCGACGGTGGCGATGGAGGCCAGGCCCTCGTCGCCGGCCACCACCTCGATGCCCGGAGGCAGCAACCGCGCCAACGCGGGGGCGAGAGCCGTCTCCCCGATGGCCACCACCTCGGGTCGCAGCCGACGGGCCTGGTCGGCGAGCGCGTCCACCGATCGGTGGGCTCCGAGCGCCACCACGGTGAACCGGTCGGGACATCCCTCGATGACGTCGATGGCCTGGGTCCCGATGGACCCGGTGGACCCCACCAGGCTGACCGACACCGCCTCGACCGGGGAGAACACCCCCCCGGGCACTGCTCTGCGATCCCCGGAGGGGTGCGGAGCAGCGCTGCCGATCGGAATGGCCATGCCTCTAGCCTGCCCGATCCTCAGGCAATATTCAGGGCGCGCACCAGGTAGAACGTGGCGGGCAGCACGAACAGGAGTCCGTCGATCCGGTCGAGGATGCCGCCGTGGCCCGGCAGCAGCGTGCCCATGTCCTTCAGACGGAGGTCGCGCTTCAGTAGTGACTCGCACAGATCCCCGATGGGTGCCACCACCGCCACGACCACCCCGAGGAGGGCAGCATTGGCCGGCGTCCACGGGTGGATGGCACCGACCACCACGGTCGAGAAGAGGATGGAGAAGACCGCCCCGCCGAACAGGCCTTCCCAGGTCTTGTTGGGGCTGATCGTCGGAGCCAGCGGTCGGCTTCCGAGCCAACCACCGATGGTCAGCGCTCCGACGTCATTGGCCACCGTTGCGATGATGGCCCCGAGCAGAAATGCGATGCCGTGCCGATCGGGGAACATCGACGGGGACAGGAGCAACCCGGCGTAGGAGCCGAGCAGCGACACCCAGCCGACGGTCAGCAGGGTCGCCGCCGTGCCGGCCACCGGGGAGCCCCGCTCGATACCGAACAGATACCAGATCAGCGTGAACACCACGATCAGGACCAGGACCAGTGGCAGGGCGGCGATCCCCTTGCTGTAGGCCCCGATCATCAGCGAAATGGTGCCGACCAGGCCGAGCAGCGTGGCCGGGTGATAGCCGGCCCTGCGGAGCACTGCGAAACACTCACCTGCCGCGAAGGTGGCCACCACGAGGACCAACACCAGCGAGGTGACGGTGCCCAACTTGAATGCCACCAGGGCGATGACGGCAACAGCGACACCGGTGCCGACACGGAGTCCGATCCCCGGCCCCTGCCTACCACTCCCCCGCTCCTGTGGCCCCGAGATCCGGGACCGACGTGGTGCCGGCGGCCCGCCCCCGGTGGGCGCCAGGGCGTCCGAAGCCTCGGACCCGGTGCGCCGTTCCGATGGCGCGCGCTGGTGAGACCGGCGGTAGACAGTCCCTCCAGCCGCAGCCGCGGCCGACGCCCCGGCGAGCGTGTCGTCAGGCACCCCGTTGACCACTCCGGCATCCGCGGTCGACTCGCTGTCCGCAGCCCGCTGGTCGCTCTCCCGCTCGGCCGTGCGATCGGCAGCGGCCAATCCGGCCACGCCACGTCGCTTGCGGCCTGCACCCGGCACGTCGGTGACCGACGCCCCGGGAGGCTCTGCCGCCAGCGGGGTTTCGACCAGCGCGTCCGAATCCTCGGGCCGCTTGGCCCGGAGACGGCCGGGCAACAACCCGGCGCGCCTGGCCCGGCCCTGGCGGGCCGAACCCGTCGGTCTGGCCCGCTCGGTGTCGGTCAACTGGTCGTCGGCTGGTTCGTTCCCTGCGCCCACCGGCTCGGCCGCTTCGAGGGAGGAGTGATCGGCGGTCCCCGACACGACGCCTTCCACACCGGCTCCGGCCACAGCGACGATGCCCGTGTCGCCCGGATCGAAGGTGGGGGCGTGCGTGCCCGGCTCCACCGATACCCCGTCTCCGCGTTCCCCACCGCCGCCGGCCGGTTCCGGGACCACAGCTTCGACCGGCTCCGTGATGGGGGCGATGGTCGACACCCCTTCGTCCGATTCGAGGTCGAACTCCCAGGGCCGCCGCTCGGTATCCGTCGCGTCGGTCTCGTCGAGCGATCCCAGCGGGACATGGTCGCCGCCGAACATCGACGGTTCGAACTCCTCTTCGTGGGCGACCCAGTCGGCATCCTCCTCGCGCCAGGTCGGAGGAATGATCCCCGAGCCCGCTTCGGCGCCTTCATCTCCGGAGTCACGCGCCAGGACCGCCGGCACCTGGCCGGTGGCAGGCTCGGTCCAGTGGGGTAGCTCGGTGGTCGGCGGTCCGCTGGGGACTGCCGTCCCGCCGGGAGCCACCGGGTCGATTGCGTGGGACGGCTGCGCCTGGTCGCTAGGCGGGGCGGTCAATCGGACGCTCGGTTTCCCGCCGTCGAACTCATCCCCGTCGAGGTCCGCTTCACCTTCCGGGTCCACTTCCGGCCCGCTCTCGTCGTCGCTCGGGTCACGGGACAGCCCTGGCACCACGGGCAGCTCGGAGGTGCTCTCCCCTGCGGGCTCGGCCCCCACGATCCGTACCCGGTCAGTGGCCGGCCCGGACGGCTCCGGACGTGTGACAGGAACGTCGGTTCGAGTCAGGTCGTCCTCTCGTTGATCCGGGCCGTGTTCCACGTCAGTCGTTTCCTCTCACGGCCGGGCCACGGGCCCGGCCAGCGTCAGATCTCGAGGAGCTCCTGCTCCTTGTGGGCGAGCAGCTTGTCGATGGCAGCAACGTGATCCTGGGTGAACTTGTCGAGATCCTTTTCAATACGTTCGAGCTCGTCGCTCGACAGGTCCCCCTCCTTCTGCATGGCATCGAGATCGTGGCGAGCCGAGCGACGGATGTTGCGCACCGTGACCCGGCCGTCCTCTGCCTTCTGCTTGACCACCTTCACCAGCTCTTTTCGGCGCTGCTCCGTGGGTACCGGGAAGGACAGCCTGATGACCGAGCCGTCGTTGGACGGGGTGATCCCGAGGTCGGAGCTCTGCAGCGCCTTCTCGATGGCCGGCAGAGCCCCCTTGTCGTAGGGCGACACCACCAAGAGCCTGGCCTCGGGCACGCTGAACCCGGCCATCTGGCGCAGCTCGGTCTCGGTTCCGTAGTACTCGATCTTCAGGTGCTCGACGAGGGCCGGCGTCGCCCGCCCGGTGCGGATCGCACCGAACTCTGCCTGGGTGTGGTCCACCGCCTTGGCCATGTGCTCACGCGCGTCCGCCACGACCAGAGCTGTGAGATCGTCATCCATTAGCGCACAAGCGTAGCCAGGAGGGTCAGACCCCACCCAGACAACCGCACGACCTGGGGTTTCATCGGACGAGAGTGCCAATCGCCTCGCCGCCGAGTGCCTTGCGGATATTGCCGGGCTCCATCAGATCGAAGACTCGGATGGGCAGGCCGTTGTCCATACAGAACGTGATGGCCGTCAGATCCATCACCCTTAGATCCTTGGACACCACCTCCATGAAGGAGACCTCCTCGTAGCGGACGGCGGTCGCATCGACGCGGGGGTCGGCGGTGTAGACGCCGTCTACCCCTCCATGGGTGCCCTTGCACAACAGCTCGGCCTCGATCTCTGCGGCGCGGAGCGCAGCCGAAGTGTCCGTGGTGAAGTACGGATTGCCCATTCCGGCCGCGAATACCACCACCCTGCCCTTCTCGAGATGCCGAATGGCCCGCCGTCGGATGTAGGGCTCTGCCACTTCGGCCATCTGCACGGCGGAGAGCACCCTGGTCGGTTGACCGTGGTGCTCGAGCGCGTCCTGGAGCGCCAGTGCGTTGATCACCGTGCCCAACATCCCCATGGTGTCCGACGTGGCGCGGTCCATGCCGGCACCTGCGCCCGTCGTCCCCCGCCAGATGTTGCCGCCACCGACCATGACCGCCAACTCGAGGTCGAGCTCCTCCCTCGAACGGGCGATCTCGACGGCCAGCTGTTCCACTGCCGCGGCGTCGATGGTCTGGTCCGAGGCCGAAGAGGCCAGTGCCTCCCCGGACATTTTCAGAACGATGCGCTGTCGATGGCCCACCGTCAACTCAGTCGCCGACGACGACCTGGGCGAACTCCGTCACCTTGGCAGGACCCAGCAGCTTGGCGATGGTCTGCTTCTCGTCCTTGACGAAGGGCTGGTCGAGGAGCACCCGCTCCTTGTACCAACCACCCAGTCGGCCCTCCACGATCTTCGGCAGGGCTGCCTCGGGCTTCCCTTCGTTGCGGGCGATCTTCTCGACGGTCTCGCGCTCGGCCGCCACCTCGGCTTCGGGTACCTCGTCACGGGAGATGTAGGCCGGCCTGGCGAACGCGATGTGGGCGGCGATGTCGTGGGCCAACTCGGCCGTCCCGCCGGAGACGGCAACGATCACCGCGTTGACGCCGCGACCGGCCTGCAGGTGCAGGTAGGAGTCGACCGCGCCGTCGGCCGGCGCCTCGACACGGACCACCCGGCCGATCGAGATGTTCTCCTTGAGCGTGAGCTTGAGGCGTTCGAGATCCTCGGATCGCTCGTCGATGGCGGCCTCGCCCCTGGCCGCGACCAGGTCGGCCAGCGAAGTGACCAGATCGACGAACTCAGGTGACTTGGCCACGAAGTCGGTCTCCGATCGCAACTGAACGATCGACGCCACGTCGCCCGAGCGCCCGACCGCCACCGCTCCTTCGGAGGCCTCGCGGTCGGCGCGCTTGGCCTGACTGGCCAGGCCCTGCTCCCGCAGCCACGTCACCGCTCTGTCCATGTCGCCGTCGTTCTCCTCGAGGCCGCGCTTGGCGTCGAGCATGCCCACTCCGGTGAGCTGGCGGAGCTTCTGGACGTCCTTGGCGGAAAAGGCGGGCAAGACTAGACCTCCTCGGTCGGGGCGGCCGGGGCTGTCTGCGTCTGCGCGGCGACGTCAGCGCCGGCATCGGTGGCTTCGGTCGCCACCGGCTCGGCGGCGGGTACGGCGGGCGCAGCCTCGGGGGCGGCAACCGGGGCCTCGGCGGCGGGTACGGCGGGCGCAGGGGCCTCGGCAGGCGCAGGGGCAGCTGCCGGTGCGGCAGTTGCCGGCGCAGCGGCAGCGGGTGCAGGGGCAGCTGGTGTCGGGGCGGCCGGCGGCGGAGCGGCGGGTGGCGCAGGCGGAGCGGCCGGCGGCGGAGCGGCGGCTGGGCGCTGCTGGGCGATGAAGCGGCCCTCGACGACGGCATCGGCCACGACCCGACAGAGCAGGGCACCCGATCGGATGGCGTCGTCGTTCCCCGGGATCACGTGGGTGATCACGTCGGGATCGCAGTTGGTGTCGACCACGGCGACGACCGGAAGCCCGAGCTTGTTGGCTTCGGTGACCGCGATGTGCTCTTTCTTCGTATCGATCACGAAGATGGCATCGGGAAGGTGGTCGAGCCCGCGGATCCCCCCCAGGTTGCGCTGCAGCTTCTCGAGCTCCCGGGTGTGGCGCAGGGCCTCCTTCTTCGGCATGGCCTCGAAGTCGCCGGCCTTCTGCATGGCCTCGAACTCCTTCATCCTCTTGACCCGGGTGGAGACGGTCTGGAAGTTGGTCAGCATCCCGCCCAGCCAACGCTCGTTGACATAGGGCATCCCGCACGCATCGGCATAGATGGCCACCGGGCCCTGGGTCTGCTTCTTCGTGCCGACGAAGAGGATGGTGCCACCACCCGCCACGAGGTCACGGATGTAGCTGTAGGACTCCTCGATCCCCTTCATGGTCTGGCGGAGATCGATCAGGTAGATGCCGTTGCGTTCACCGAGGATGAACCTGCGCATCTTGGGGTTCCAACGCCGGGTCTGATGCCCGAAATGGACGCCCGCGCCCAGCAATTGCTTCATGGTGACGACGGCCATATGACTGCTCCTTGTGACGGTTGTTCCACCCCGGCCACAACACCCTCGACTTCAGGGCGACCGTGGACGCGGCCGGGTGCGTGATAGATCCCGCTTGTCTGCCTTGCCGGTTGGAAAGGCCCCGCCATAGTAGTGCTTCGATGACCGAACGCTCCACTCGGCAGGTTTCTGGCGTTGGCTCGGGCCTACCTGGAGGCGGTGGTGGACACCCGCTTGGTCGCCGGGACCCCGCCTGCGCCATCGGCAGCCACCTTGGCCACTGACTCCTTGGTGCGGCGAACGGTGCCCTCGGGGCGGTCGGCCAACTTGGCCCGGAGCTGCAGCACCGCCTTGGTGTGGATCTGGCAGACACGGCTCTCGGTGACGCCGAGGATGTCCCCGATCTCAGCCAGGGTCAGACCTTCGTAGTAGTACAGGGTCAGGACGGTCTTCTCACGCTCGGCCATCTGGCTGACCGCCTGGATGAGGGCCTCCTTGGTCTCTTTGACCTCGAAGGTGTCCCCCGGCCCGGCATGGCTGTCGGGGAGCGTCTCCCCCAGGGTCGAGCGATCCGAACGGTCTCCTCCGCGGAAGACCTCGTCGAGAGCGACCACGCCGACGAAGGAGATCTTGCGGAGTGCGGTCTGGAACTCGGTGTCGGTCATCTCCAGGTCCGCTGCGACCTCGGTGTCGGTGGGCGTCCGGTGCAGGGTCGCCTCCAGCTTGGAGTATGACTGTTCGACGGCACGCGCCTTGGCCCGCACCGACCGCGGGACCCAGTCGATGGAGCGGAGTTCGTCGATGATCGCTCCCTTGATGCGTGGGATCGCATACGTCTCGAACTTGATGTTGCGGAGCGGCTCGAACCGCTCGATGGCGTCGATGAGGCCGATGATCCCGTAGCTGTTCAGGTCCGCCTCGTCCACGTGCCTGGGCAGCCCGACCGACACACGGCCGGCCACATACTTGACGACCGGCGCGTAGTGGAGGATCAGCTGGTCGCGCAGCTCCCGGGCGCCGGTCTTCTTGTACTCGGCCCACAGCCCGTCGACGCCATGTCCCGCCGTGTCCAGTTGCGTAGCCAATATTCCCCTTAGGCCCGTGGATGCGTCCCCGAGTAGACAGCAAGCAGGCGCTCCTTGCTCACATGAGTGTAGACCTGCGTGGTCTGCAAGCTGGCATGACCCAGCAATTCCTGCACCACCCGGAGGTCCGCGCCCCCGTCCAGCAGATGGGTGGCGAAGCTGTGGCGGAGGGCGTGGGGGTGGGTCGGGACCATCGACCGGCGGTCGAGGATCCGCCGGACGTCACGGGGTCCCAGGCGGTTTCCCCTCCGGTTGTAGAAGAGCGCCGCTGCCGGGCCGGCGGGGGTGACCATCGTGGAACGGGGCCCATCCAACCAGGTGCGGAGCACATCGGCGCACCGTTCGTGGATCAGCACCTGCCGCTGCTTGGAGCCTTTGCCGGTCACGGTGACCACCCGCCGGGCCAGGTCCACGTCGTCCACGTCGAGGCCGCACAGCTCGGCAACCCGCATGCCGCTTCCGTAGAGCAGCTCCAGCACGGCGTCGTCACGCCGATCCAGCTCGGGCGACGGGCCCGTCGTCGTCCCCGCCGCCGGCTCCAGGAGGCGGTCCAGCTCACCGTGGCCGAGCACCCGGGGCAGCCGGGAATCGGGCGAGGGGGCCGACAGCCTGGCCGCGGGGTCGGTCCCGACGAGGCCTCGCCGGGCGCACCACTGGAAGTAGGAGCGCAGCGAGGCGGCGGTGCGGGAGATGGTGGCCTTCGAGTACCGCCGAGTGGCCAGGAAGGCCAGGTACCGCCGCAGCACGATCCGGTCGACGTCCGCCGGTCCCTCTGCCCCCCCTCGGGCGGCCCACCCGGCGAACCGCTCGACGTCGCCGCAGTAGGCGCGCACCGATGCCGGGGACAGGCCTCCGACCGACCGGCGGAACGCTTCGATCTCCCAGGTCACAGGAAAACAGTACCGGCCGGACTGCGCGACGTCCTGGATCTCCCGTCGCCCGGCTCCTGTCGGCCGCGGAGGCGATTCCCCACGCCGCCGGACGGAGGGCTATCGTCTCGCGACAGCGTTGCCGTTGTTGCCTGAACCGGCTGGTCGCCAGCTGCTTCGGCGTTGGTCCCATGTGGCCGATGACGAACGTGGTCGGCCGCAGTTCTAAGGAGCGTGCATGTCCGACCGAATCGACCGCCGTTCATTTCTGGCCAGGGGAGCGGTCGCCGGGGTCGGCCTTGCCGCCGTCGGTACCACCGGCGGGCTGTTGGCCGCCTGCGGTTCGAGCTCGGGATCGAGCTCCACGACCTCGGGCACCAGCGGTCATCCCGACGGCATCTCCACGGCCACTCCCAAGGCCGGCGGGGCGCTGGTGTTCGGCACCGAGGCCGAGGAACAGGGCTTCGACCCCACCACCGCCACCTTCGACAACACCGGCATCATGTACGCACGCACGGTGTTCGACCCGCTGGCCATCCTGGCCGCCAACGGGTCGGTCCAGCCCTACCTGGCGCAGTCCATCACCGCCAACGCCGACTACACGGTGTGGACCGTCACCATGCGCCCCAATCTGCTCTTCCACGACAACACACCGTGTGACGCCGCCGCGGTGGCCTACAACTTCAACGCCCAGAAGAACTCGCTCCTCACCGGCCAGTCGCTGACCACCATCGACACCATCACGGTGACCAGCCCGCTGGTCGTCACGGTGACCATGAAATCGCCGTGGGTGCCCTTCGACTACTACCTGGCCGGGGGCATCGGCGGGCAGATCGCCTTCATCGCCGCCCCCAGCATGCTCAAGAACCCCCAGGGCACGACCCACCCGGTGGGCACCGGCCCCTTCGTCTTCCAGGAGTGGAACGTCAACGACCACTTCACCGCCACCAAGAACCCCCACTATTGGCGGTCGGGCTACCCCTACCTGGACAGCATCACCTACAAGCCGATCCTCGACGGCAACCAGCTCCTCAACAGCCTCAAGGCGGGCAGCGTGGACATCATCCACTCCTCTCTCTCCGTGGTGACCGCCGGCCTGCGCGGCGACACCTCCCTCGCCTACATCGACGACACCGTCCACGTCGCCGGCGAGCCGGACATGAACTGCATGATGCTCAACCTGGCCAAGCCGCCCTTCGACAACCCCAAGGCCCGCCAGGCGGCAGCCATGGCCATCAACTCCGAGCAGTACACAAAGGTCATCAACCAGGGGATCAATCCGACGTCCAACGGACCCTTCATCAAGAGCTCGCCCTACTACGTCGCCGACAACGGCTATCCGGAGGCCAACCCGGCCAGGGCGAGGCAGCTGGTCCAACAGGTGGCCCAGGAGACGGGCAAGCCGGTGGCCTTGACCCTCCAGCACACCCCCGACGCCAGCACGGTGCTCATCGCCGAGTTCCTCCAACAGCAGCTGCAGGTGGTGGGCATGACGGTGACCCTCGACCCCATCCTGCAGAACCAGCAGATCAACAACGCCCTGCTCGGGACGTTCGATGCCACGGTGTGGCGGCAGTTCGGCGCCATCGACCCCGACCTGAACTACATCTTCTGGAGCACGTCCACCATCAAACCCGGGTTCTCCATCAACATGGCCCGCAACAACGACCCGGGCCTGGAGGCGGCCCTGCTGAAGGGCCGCCAGTCCTCCGCCCAGGCGGACCGGGACGCCGCCTACCAGGAGGTGAACAGGCTCATGGGTGCGGACATCCCCTACGCATGGACGGCCCGGGCCGTGTGGTCGTGCGGCGCCCAGCCCAGCGTGCAGAACTTCAACAATCCGACCACCCCCTCGGGACAGCCGGCTTTCGGATTCGTGACCGGCGCGATCTGGCCCACCCAGATCTGGCTCGGCTCCTGACCGTCCATCGCCGATCCGCTCGGCACTTCCGGGGCGGGACCACACCGTTCACCCCGGCGGGCCGGCGACGGACCAGCCGGTATCGGCGCGCGCCCCGACGCATGGGAGCGACGCGGCCCGGTAGCCGGGGCCCGCGTCCCCTCGGCCGCGGGCAACGCCCGCCACGGCCAATCCCCCGCGACGACGGTCGGAAGGCTAACGTCATCCCGTCGCCGGCGATGCAGGCTTCAGGGGGAGCACGCCGACAGCAACGTTCCATGCGTGAGGCCGACGGCGGACGCCGCCGGCCTCTTTCCTGAGGGGGAATATGTCTGACCGAATCGACCGACGCTCGTTTCTGGCGCGGGGGACGGCCACCGGAGTGGGAATCGCCGCCATCGGTGCCTCGGGGGGTCTGCTGGCCGCCTGCAGCTCGGGGTCGGGCTCGAGCTCCACGACCGGAGCGACCGCGACCCACCCCAACGGCGTCTCGACCGCCACACCGAAACCCGGTGGCGCGCTCGTCTTCGGCGTCGACGCCGAGGAGAAGGGCTTCTCCCCGATACAGGGCACGTTCGACGAGGTCGGCATCCTCTACGCCCGCACGGTCTTCGACCCCCTGATGATCCTCGCCGCCGACAGCACCCCACAGCCCTATCTGGCCCAGTCGGTCACCCCGAACGGCGACTACACCGTGTGGACCATCACCATGCGGCCCAACCTGGTCTTCCACAACGGCTCCCCGTGCGACGCCGCCGCGGTGGCCGCCAACTTCGCGGCCCACAAGGCGTCGGCCCTCACCGGCCCGGCCATCACCACCATCGACACCGTCACCGTGACCAGCCCTCTGGTGGTGACCATCACCATGAAGTCGCCGTGGGTGCCCTTCGACTACTACCTGACCGGTGGCATCGGCGGGCAGTTCGCCTTCATCGCCGAGCCCAACTGGCTCAACTCGAACAGCCAGACCAACCCGGTCGGCACCGGCCCGTTCGTCTTCCAGGAGTGGGTCCCGAACGACCACTTCACCGCCACCAAGAACCCTCACTACTGGCGGTCGGGGTACCCCTACCTGGACAGCATCACCTACAAGCCGATTCCCGACCCGGACCAGCTGCTGAGCAGCCTGACCTCCGGATCGGTCGACATCATGCACTCGGACACCCCCAATGCGATCAGTACGCTCCGAAGCGACACGTCACTGGGCTATGTCGACGACTCGACCAATGTGGCCGGAGAATCGGACATGGGCTGCCTCCTGCTCAACCTGGACAAGCCGCCGTTCAACAACCTCAAGGTGCGCCAGGCCACGGCCTACGCCATCAGCTCGGCCCAGTACGTCAAGGTGATCGACCAGGGGATCTTCCCCACCTCGAACGGGCCCTTCTCCAGCAACTCGCCCTACTACGTGGCCGACAACGGCTACCCCGTCTACAACGTGTCGAAGGCCAAGCAGCTCGTCCAGGAGGCGCAGCAGGAGACAGGCCAGCCGGTGTCGGTCACCGTCAACCATGTGCCCGACCCGACCACGACCCGGATCGCCGAGTACCTGCAGCAGGTCCTGCAGACGGCCGGCATCACGGTGACCCTCAGCCCGATCCAGCAGGCCCAGATCATCAACACAGCCCTGCTGGGCACCTTCCAGGCCCAGGTGTGGCGGCAGTTCGGCGCGGTCGACCCGGACATGAACTACATCTTCTGGAGCCCGACCAACGCCAACACGCCGGGGTTCTCGATCAACATGGCCCGCAACACCGACCCGGCCATGCAGACGGCCTTGCTCCAGGGGCGCCAGTCTCCGAACAAGTCGGACCGGATCGCCGCCTACCAGCAAGTCAGCAAGTTGCTGGGCTCCGACATCCCCTACGTCTGGTACGACCGCACCGTTTGGGCCATCGGAGCCCAGCCCACAGTCGAGAACTTCGACAACCCGACCACGCCGACCGGCGCCAAGGCCTTCGGGTTGATCGGCGGGGCGATCTGGCCCACCCAGATCTGGCTGAACTCCTGATCCGCCCCGGCCGACCTGCCCTCCCGGGGAGGGTCGGCCGTGTCATGATCGGACCATGAGTCGCATCCTGATCGTCGAGGACGACGAGCGGATCCGGTCGTCGATGCGGCTGGCCCTGGAGGACGAGGGCTACACCGTGGAGGATGTGGCCAGCGGCGAGGAGGCAGCAATCCGCTTCACCGAGGAGCCGGCAGAGCTGGTGCTCATCGACCTGATGCTCCCGGGCATCGACGGTTTCGAGACTTGTCGGACCCTGCGACGCCAGAGCACGGTTCCCATCATCATGGTGACCGCCCGCTCCGACACCCACGACGTCGTCGCCGGCCTCGAGGCGGGCGCCGACGACTACGTCACCAAGCCGTTCGTGGCCAAGGAGCTGGCGGCCCGGATCCGCGCCCTGCTCCGGCGGTCGCGCCCCACCGACGCGGGTGACTCCGCACTCAGCTTCGGCGACGTGGAGATCGAGCGGGACGCCGGCGTGGTGCGCCGCGACGGCCAGGAGGTCCACTGCACCCGCACCGAGTTCCGGCTGCTCTGCGAGTTGGCCGACCACCCGGGCAAGGTGCTCAGCCGCGAGCACCTCCTCGAGCGGGTCTGGGGCTACGACTACTTCGGCGACGGGCGCCTCGTCGACGTGCACGTACGCCGGCTACGCACCAAAGTCGAGCCCGACCCGGCCAATCCCCGCTTCATCCTCACCGTCCGGGGCATGGGCTACAAGCTGGCGGTCTGACCGGTGGCCCAGGCGGTGCACCGGGCCGCGACAGAAGCTCCCACCAACGGTGACGACGCCGGCCGACCCTCCGGCGACTCGGCACCAGGGCCGATCCGAAGAGCCAACCGCACCCGGCTGTCGGGCGGACTAGGGCTCCGGGCCCGGGTCACTGCGGCATTTGCCATCGGCGCCTTTGCGCTCTCCACCATGATGGCCGGCATCACGTACTTCGCCGCCCGCCAGACCTTTCTCAACGAGCGCCAGACCGCTTCGCAACGCCAGGCCTTCGCCAACGCTTCGTTGATCCAGAATGCGCTCCGCTCGCCCGGTACCCAGGTCGACCAGTTGATCTCGTCGGTGGACACCCTGCCCGGATCACGGTCGGTGCTGCAGGCCGGCGGCCAGTGGTACGCAACGTCGATCTCTGTGGGCCAGAGCGCCATCCCCGCCCAGGAGCGCACCCTCGTCCTGGCCGGCACGCCGGCTTCCCAGCTCTTCTCCCTCGGCGGGACTCCCCAACTGGTGATCGGCGTGCCGCTCCCAGCGGTGCACGCCGCCTACTTCGAGGTGTTCTCGCTGGACGAGCTGGCCGGCACACTGCGCGCCCTGGCCTTCGCACTCGCCGCAGCCGCCCTGGTCACCACCCTCGCCGGGGCCGCCGTCGGACGATGGGCCAGCTCTCGTGCACTACGCCCGCTCTCCGACGTGACCGATGCCGCTGTGGCCATCGCCGGTGGTGAGCTCGACACGCGGATGGAGGTCGGCGACGACGTCGACCTCCAGGAACTGGCCTCCGCGTTCAACCGGATGACCGCGAACCTGCAGGACCGCATCGAACGGGAGGCCAGGTTCACCTCGGACGTCAGCCACGAGCTCCGCTCACCACTCACCACGCTCACGGCAACCGTGGGTGTGCTCGAGGGCCACCGGGCCGAGTTGGACCCGCGAGCGCAGAGCGCGCTCGATCTGCTCGACGGGGATCTGAGGCGGTTCACGCGCATGGTGGACGACCTCCTGGAGATCTCGAGGTTCGACGCCGGTTCCGCCGAGCTCTCGCTGGACGAGGTCGACCCCGGGGAGCTGGTCCGCCGGTCGGTCACCGCGTCCGCCCCCGTCGGCGCCGACGGCCACCGGACCGCGGTCGCCTTTCCGGTGGAGATCGGAGAGGGCGTCACCGGCCTCCGGCTCCGGGTCGACAAGCGGAGGTTCGAGCGGGTCATGGCCAATCTGGTCGAGAACGCCTCGCTCTACGCCGGAGGAGTCAGCAGGGTCATCGTCGAGCGCCACCCCAGGGGCGCCGGCGCAGAGCCGCCTCGGACCATCCGGGTCATCGTCGAGGATCGGGGACCGGGGATCCCAGAGCACGAGCGCCAGCACCTGTTCGAGCGCTTCTACCGGGGAAGCCGGGCCGGCCAACGGGCCTCCAGCCAGGGCACCGGTCTCGGGCTGTCCCTGGTGGCCGAGCACGTCCGGCTCCATGGCGGCCGGTTGTGGATCGAAGACGCACCGGGCCGCGGGTCGAGGTTCGTCGTCGAGCTCCCCCTCCAACCGGTCGACTCCGAGCCGGTGGTCCCGTGACCCGTCCGAGCAGCCGGAGCGGTCAGGGTTGTGGGAGCGCCCGACTCCTTGCCGGTGCGGCCATGCTGGCGCTGGTGGCGTGCGCGGCGTGCGGGATCCCGACCACCGGGGGCCCCACGGCGATCGCCAAGTCGGACGTGCCGTTCCACCTCCTGAATCCGGTCCCTCCGACCACGGTCAACTCGACGCTGCCGCCCGAGGTGGGTGTCTCCGAGCCCATCTTCCTGGTCGCCCCCAGTCTGCACCTGGTGGAGGTGTCCCGCGACGTCCAGATCCCTGCCACCCTCAGCGAGATCCTCGGGGCCCTGCTCGAAGGGCCCACCGCCGCCGAGTCGGCGGCAGGCCTCCAGAGCTTCCTGACCGGCAGCCGCACGCAGGTCGTCACCACCGTGGCCGGTGGGATCGCCACCGTCAACTTCACCACCAACCCGATTCAGGTGGTCGGCCCCGATCAGACCATGGCCATCGCCCAGGTCGTGTTCACGGCCACCCAACAGCCCGGGGTCACCGGGGTCACCTTCCAGATCGCCGGCCAGCCGATCGAGGTTCCCACGGCCAACGGGGTGCAGGTGCCGGGTCCGGTGGATCGCACCTCCTACGTGCCCCAGGCACCGCTCCCGTGACCGGTCGGCGGCCTCAGGACGGGGCGGGCAAGGCCCAGGGGATCCGGGGTGCGTCGAGCCAGAGGTGCTCGAGGTCATAGAACTCGCGGGCCTCGTCCAGAAAGACGTGCACCAGGAACCCGCCGTAGTCCATCAGGACCCAGCGGGCGTCGGTGAGGCCCTCCACCCGAAGCGGCGACTGGCCGCCCGACCCCTTGACCTGCAGCTCCACTTCGTCGACGATGGCTTTCACCTGGCGGGACGTGCGACCGCTGGTGATCACGAAGGCGTCGGTGACCCCCAGCAGCTCACCCATCGCCAGGATGACCGTGTCCTCCCCCGACTTCGCCTCGGCAGCGCGTGCCGCAACGATGCTCTCTTCGGGGACGGCGGGGTCATCGTGTTCGACGACGGGCACGGCGCTGGTCGATGTCAAGGGTCGGCTCCTTCTGGCGCTGCTGCGCCGTGGGTTTCGGGGGGCTGCGGGTCGAGCGGGACGAAGCGGGGATGGGTGACGGGGAGGAGCGCGAGCGCGGGTCCGACCCCTTGGGGCCCCGCTGCCCGGTTGCGGGCCAAGTCCACGACCAGGATAGTGAGGGCGAGACACACGGCGACCACCACGGCGCACACCACCGACGCCCGCCGCCGCTGGCGGCGGGCGTCACGGAGGGCCCGGCGGCTGTCGGTCCGGGGGCGATCAGGGGAAGGCCAGGACCGGTCGGTGCCTCCGGCCTCGGCCGGTCCTGAAGGCGGATCGGTCCCGTTCGGCGGGGATGTCGGTGACTGGCCGACACCTGCCACCTCGGGTTCTACATCACCCGGTACCGGCGGATGCAGGTCGGGGGGACGTGGGGTGGTGCCTGACTCGGTGGGCGTCATCCGCACAGTCATCTCCCCGTAGCGTACAGACCTCGTTGCACGATGCAATGGATGACCGGGTCGGGAACCAGCCCCGCCAGCGACTCCCCCGCCTCGATGCGCCTCCGGAGCTCGGTGCTCGAGACATCGAAGGGTGCCACCGACACGTCGACGCCATGCCAGCCGGCAGGTGGGGCCACCCTGGGGGCGCCCGGCCGGCCGACCACTGCCAGGGTCACCAGATCGCGCAGTGCGGGCTCGTCCTTCCATGTGGGGAGCTCGGCCACGACGTCGGAGCCGACCACCAGGATCAGCGCCGCCTGTGGCTCGAGGCGCCGAAGCTGCTCGACCGTGTCGATCGTGTAGGACGGCCCACCCCGGTCGATCTCCATCCGGCACGGCTCCAGTCCGGGCCGTCCCTCTGCGGCTGCCGCCACCATCGCGTAGCGGTCCTCCGCCGGCGTCACCGGGCGACCCTGCTTCTGCCAGGGCTCGTTGGCCACCACCAGCAGCATGCGGTCGAGCCCCAGGGCCCGGCGCACCGCCTCGGCCACTTCCACATGGGCGCAGTGGATCGGATCGAACGTGCCGCCGAAGATCCCGATCCGGGTGGCCACCCTCGCCACCTCGGGAACCGCCTCCCTCACCATCTCAGGTACCGGACAACACTTCCACCACCGGAGCGAACGCCTCCATCTCCGCCTCGTGCACCACGATGTAGGAGAAGCCGTACAGTTCACGACGCTGGCGCAGGATCTCGATGATCTGGTCGGTGGTGCCGACCAGCGCGATCGGCGAGCCGGCCACCTGCTCGGGGGTCACCGCCAGCAGGCCGGCCAGTCGCTCGATGGCCTCGTCCCGATCCGGGACGACCTGGACCAGGAAGGTCAGGACCTGCAGTTCGAGCCGCTCGAACCGGTCGCCGGCGGCCTCTCTGATCCACGCCAACCGCTGGTGGTAGTACTCGGCTGTAGTGGTCTCGAGGACCTCGGACCCGATGTGCCCGGCGGCCAGGCTCGGGTTCACACCGACGATGTCGGCCTCGCGGGCGGCGATGCCCAGTACCCGCCGCCCGCCGCCGCCGATGATGATCCGCGGATGGGGACGCTGGTGGGGCTCGGGTGCGCCCACGGCCCGGGTGATCCGGTAGTGCTCCCCTTCGAAGGTGGCCGTGCCGTCCGACCACAGCGACTTCATCACCGCCAGGCTCTCCGCCATGCGGCTGATCCGCACGCCGGCAGCGTCCTCGGTGATGCCCGCCTGCTCGTAGTCGGCGCGCATCCATCCGGCCCCCAGGCCGAATTCAACCCGACCCTCGGAGACGAGGTCGAGCGTGGCGATCTCCTTGGCCAGGACGACCGGGTGCCGGTAGTCGTTGCCGAAGACCAGGGAGCCCACCCGGAGGGTGGAGGTGGCCTCGGCCGCCACCGTGAGCGCCACCAGGGGGCCGAACTGGTCCTCGAAGTGGTCGGGGATGAACAGGGTCGAGTACCCGAGGCCCTCGATCGTGCGGGCGAGGTCGCGCCAGGCACGGCCAGATGCAGCTCGGGACAGCTGGACTCCGAATCGGAATGGTGCCATGTCCCGAGCCTAGGGCCGGAGGCCTTACGCTGTTGGCTGTGGCCACTCCGCCCCCCACCGCAGCCTGGACGCCCGACTCGTGGAGATCGAAGCGCGCGGCCCAGCAACCCCGCTGGCCCGACGAGCGCGAGCTGAAGCGCGTCCACGCGCAGCTGAACGGGCTTCCGCCCCTGGTCTTCGCCGGTGAGGCCCGGCACCTGACCCGGGCGCTCGGCGAAGCCGCCCAGGGCAAGGCCTTCGTGCTCCAAGCCGGCGACTGCGCCGAGTCGTTCACCGAGTTCAGCGCCGACGGGATCCGCGACAAGCTGAAGGTCATCCTCCAGATGGCGGTCGTCCTCACCTACGGAGCGGGGGTGCCGGTCGTCAAGGTGGGCCGCATCGCCGGCCAGTTCGCCAAGCCGCGCACCTCCCCCACCGAGCAGGTCGGCGACCTCGTGCTGGACTCCTTCCGGGGCCACATGGTCAACGACGACCTCCCCGAGCCGGGCGCCCGCGTCCCGGACCCGGCGCGGTTGGTGGCTGCCTATCAGCAGTCGGTCTCCACCCTCAATCTGCTCCGGGCCTTCACCAAGGGTGGGTTCGCCGATCTGAGCCAGATCCACGCCTGGAACCAGGAGTTCGTGGCCTCCTCGACCGAAGGCCGGCGCTTTGATGACATCGCCGAGGGGATCGACCGCGCCCTGCGGTTCATGGCGGCCTGCGGCATCAATCTCACGGCGGAGGACACCCTGCACCAGGTGGACTTCTGGACCAGCCACGAGGCGCTGATCCTCGACTACGAGGAGGCCCTGACCCGTCGGGACTCGCTCACCGGCGACTGGTACGACTGCTCGGCCCACATGCTCTGGGTGGGCGAGCGGACCCGCCAGCTCGACGGAGCCCACTGCGAGTTCCTCTCCGGCATCCACAACCCGGTGGGATCCAAGGTCGGCCCCTCGGCCACGGCCGACGACGTCGTCGCCCTGTGCGAGCGCCTCAATCCCGGCCGGATCCCGGGCCGACTCACCCTGATCACCCGGTTCGGCGCGGCTGCCGTCGACGCCACCTTGCCCCCGCTCCTGCGCGCCGTCCGTTCCGAGGGCCACCCGGTGGTGTGGATGTGCGACCCGATGCACGGCAACACCTTCACCGCCGAAGGGGGCCGCAAGACCCGGAGGTTCGACGACATCATCGCCGAGCTGAAGGGCTTCTTCCGCTCCCACCGGGAGGTCGGCACCTGGCCCGGGGGCGTGCACGTGGAGCTGACCGGGGACGACGTCACCGAGTGCCTGGGTGGCGTCGGGGAGATCGTGGAAGGACAGCTCGACCAGCGCTACACCACCGCCTGTGACCCCCGGCTCAACGGCCGACAGGCCCTCGACCTGGCCTTCGGCGTGGCCGAACTCCTGCGCAGCTGACCTGCAGCGATCGGCACTTCGATCGCCGCACCTCGGGGGTGTTGTTGACCCGGGCACCGATGGCCACCACAATGGGAGGGTCACCTCCTGGCACATCCGATCGCGGCGCTCACCCCGACCGTGTCGCGTCTGCCCTATGCGGTGACTACGTCCAAACCCCCTGGAGACCCCGTCGCTGATGAACCATGCCCCCGAGCAAAAACAGAGTGCCAGGCGATCGATGGCGACCCGAATGACCGGCGGACCGGGCGTGCGGGGGACCCTGACAGCGCTGGCAGCGATCCTGGTGGCCCTTCTCCTGCTGCCCGGCACCGGCGGGGCAGCCACACCGGCAGCCACACCGGCAGCCACACCGGCAGCCACCCCCTCGGCCCAGGTGTCCGCCTACTGGTTGGTGGCCAGTGACGGTGGCGTCTTCTCCTTCGGCGGCCTCCCCAGCTACGGGTCGATGGGTGGGCAGCACCTCAACGAGCCGGTGGTGGGCATGGCTGCCACGCCGGACGCCGGGGGATACTGGCTCGACGCCTCCGACGGGGGGATCTTCGCCTTCGGCAACGCCGCCTTCCACGGGTCGATGGGCGGGCAGCACCTCAACAAGCCCATCGTCGGAATGGCCGCCACGCCGGATGGCAACGGCTACTGGCTGGTCGCCAGCGACGGGGGGATCTTCTCCTTCGGCGACGCCGGTTTCCACGGGTCGACCGGTGCCCTCACCCTCAACATGCCGGTGGTCGGCATGGCTCCGACCGCCGATGGCGGGGGCTACTGGCTGGTGGCCAGCGACGGCGGCATCTTCGCCTTCGGCGACGCCGCCTTCCACGGGTCGACCGGCGCCCTGACGCTGCAGAAGCCGGTGGTCTCGATGGCCGCCACACCGGACGGAGGGGGCTACTGGCTGGTCGCATCCGACGGGGGCGTGTTCGCCTTCGGTGACGCTCCCTTTTTCGGGTCGACCGGGGGTGAGCACCTGTCCCGGCCCATCGTGGCCATGGGGGCCACCCGGTCCGGCAACGGCTACTGGTTCACCGACAGTGCCGGCCTGGTCTTCAACTTCGGCGGTGCCGGTTACTACGGGTCGGCGCCACCCCACCTCAACCAACCGGTCCAGGGCATGGCCATCGCGGTGGCGTCCGGTGCGCCGGCGGCGGACCCCGCCTACCCGTCGGGCTCCACCGGGTACGACATCTCCAATTGGCAGTGCAACGCGCCCTACCCCCCGGGGCCCTACCAGATCGGGGTGGTACAGGTCACCGGCGGGTCAGGAGGCTACGTCAACCCGTGCATGGCCTCGGAGGCCACCTGGGCCGGGGGCGGCCTCAACCTCTACATCTACCTGACACTCGACAGCCAGAGCTCGGGCCCCGCCATCTGCAACGGCGACCCGTCGTGCAACGCCGGGTACAACGACGCCCAGTTCGCCTTCCAGCAGGCCCAAAGCGCCGGGGTCAACACCGCCGTCACCTGGTGGCTCGACATCGAGAACGACCCGTCGTGGTCGACCTCGAACAAGCCAGAGAACGCCAGCTTCGTGCGAGGGTCCATCGACGGTCTCAAGGACGAGGGCGTCAACAACGTGGGCATCTACACCAGCCCGCTCACCTGGTCGGGCCTCATGGGCACCTATCAGCCGCAGGTGCCGCTCTGGTTGGCGTGGTACACCGGCAACCCCCAGCAGAACTGTGCGACCGGCTACTCCTACGCCGCCAGCCAGGGCGACGATCTTCCCTCAGGCGGCATCTGGATCACCCAGTACGGTTCCGGCCCGTTCGACGAGGATTATGCCTGCTGATCCGGGGCCGACCGTGGGGCACTGACGACGCCCCTCTGACCCCGGGGGCCGGAACCCTGGTCCCGCTCAGCGATCGGCCAGGTGGGCTGCGTCGTTGTACCCGAGCAGGCGCCACCGGCCCTCGTCGATCTCCCAGGTGGTGAGCGAGGCATGGTGGGTTCGCAGTTGGAGCCGGGCCCCTTCCAGTCCGCCGGCCACCGGCACTTTGGCCAGCATCGACGCTTCGATCACCCCGGCGTGGCAGGCGACCACCACCAGCTGGCCGGAATGGCGCGCCGCCAGGGTGTCGAGGCTCTCGGCCACCCGGTTGACGAAACCGGTCCAACTCTCGCCACCGGGGGCGATCACCCGGCCCGGGTCGCTTCCCCAGTCAAGGTCCCCGAACTCGACGGTGAACTCGGCCCAGGTCATCCCGTCGGCCTTGCCGGGGTGGAGCTCGCACAGGCCACACTCGGTGACCAGCTCGACCACCGACCTTCCGTGCCCGTGGGGCCCGGGACGGGCCAACGCCGGGGACAGCAGCTCGGCGGTCTCGATGGCCCGAGGCAGCACACTGGCGTACAGCGCATCGACCCCGGCCAGCTCGCCGGTCTCGGCCAGGCGGTCGCGGAGCGTCTCCACCTGTCCCCTGCCCCGATCGGTCAGCCCCTCACAGCCGATGGGGCCGCCGCACACCCCGGACACGTTGCACACCGCCTCGCCGTGGCGGACCAGCACCACGCGGGTCGCGGTGTCCGACCGGGGCGGCACCGTGCGGATCCCGGCCGGTGGGGCCGGGGGACCGCCGCCACCGCCTCCGGCCCCCGAGAGCCCGCCTCCGGCCCCCGAGAGCCCGTCGAACCCGCCGGGCCCCCCGGTCATGCCAGCTCCCCCACGAAGCGCTCCAGCTGACGGAGGGTGCGGACCTCGACGACGTCGTCACAGTGGACGGCGTACTCGCCCACGATCGAGTCCCCCGAGTTCCAGTAAGCCCGAGGCTCGGGGTTGAGCCAGTAGACGTGGCGGGCCCGGGCGCGCAGCTCCTTGACCACCCATGCCTGGGAGGCGTGGTAGTTGTTGCGGGCGTCCCCCAGCAGCAGCACGCTGGTCCGCGGGGTGATCTCCTCGCCCCACCGCTCCCAGAACACGGTGAAGGCGTGGCCGTAGTCGGAGTGGCCGTCCACCCAGATGACGTCCGCCTCGGTGTTGATCCGGTGCACTGCCTCGGAGGGGTCGTCGGCGCCGTCGAAGAACCGGCTCACCTCGTCGATCCCGTCGATGAACACGAAGCTCCGCACTTTGGAGAACTGCGAGCTGATGGCGTGGACGAGGTGGAGTGTGAAGCGGGCGAAGGAGGCCACCGAGCCCGAGATGTCGGCGATGACCACGATCTCCGGTTTCGAGGGCCTCGGGTAACGGAACTTGGGATCGACCGGGACACCGCCCGTGGACAGCGAGTGGCGGACGGTCGAACGGAAGTCGAGCGCTCCCTTGCGGCCATGGCGCCGTTTGCGGGCGAGCCGGACCGCCAGCTTCCGTGACAGCGGCTGCAGCGACTTGCGCAGCGCGACCAGCTCGTCACGGGTGGCGTGCATCATGTCGATGTCCTCGGGCAGCGGCTTGCGCAGGGACTTGGCCAGGGCCTCGCTCCCCCGGTCGGCGACCAGCCGGCGGCGGATCTCGTTCTCGATCTCCTGGCGGAGCTGATCGATGCGGGACTGGTACTCGTCACGGAGCAGTCGTTCCTCCAGCGGGGTGAGGGTGGCCGGCGGGGCACCATCAGCCGGCGGCGTGTCCGCATTGAGCGACGAGGTGGCGGCACGGGCCTGGTCGACCAGCTGTTCGAGCACCCGGTCGAGGTCGAGGTTCCGTAGGGTCCGGTAGAGGTAGTAGGTCCCGCCCACCGGCCGCCCGGCCTCCATGCCCGCATAGCGCGACACCGCCTGTCTGGCCACTGCGGCCACAATGGCACTGTTGGCGCCGAGCAGCGCCTTGTAGAGCAGTTCGGCCAGCTCCTCGGGGGTCATGCCCTCCTGCCCCCCGCCGCTGCCCCGGCCCTGGCCCTGGCCGCGCCGGCTGCCCTGGCCGGGGATCGACACGTCCTCGCCGTCGTCCCCCCGGTGGCCCTCGCCTTCGGCCCCGTCCTCCTCGATCCGGTAGTCGGGACCCCGCAGGGAGAAGTAGATCTCGAAGGCCGTCTCGTACGTCCGCCAGTGGGTGGAGGACTTCACCAGGCTGGCCCCGAGGGTGTACTTGATGGCCTCGCGGTCCTCCATCGGGACGTGGCGCAGGGTCTCGGCGGCGTCGAGGTGCTCGGTCAGGGACACCGGGATGCCCGCAGCCCGGAGCTCGGCCACAAAGCCGGTGAGCAGGTCGAGCATGGCGGGCGTCCCTCGGACTCAGTCCGGGGATTCCACCCCGGCCAGCTCCTTGGCCGCCCGGTCGATGTCCGACTGGTACTTCAGCAGGATGTGGAGGGTGTCCTTGGCCTGTCCGGCGTCGATCGACTGCACTCCCAGCACCACCAGGGTGCGCGCCCAGTCGAGGGTCTCCGACACGGAGGGGGATTTCTTCAGGTCGAGCGTGCGGATCGACCGCACGATGCGCGCCACCTGGTCGGCCAGCGCCTGACCGATGCCCGGCACCCGGGTCTCGATGATGGCGCGCTCGCGGTCGAGCTTGGGGTAGTCGATGTGCAGGTAGAGGCACCGCCTCTTCAGGGCCTCGGACAGTTCGCGGGTGTTGTTCGAGGTGAGGAAGACCAGCGGGATCTGCGAGGCCCGTACCGTGCCGAGCTCGGGGATGGACACCTGGTACTCGGAGAGGATCTCGAGGAGCAGCGCCTCGGTCTCGAGCTCCACCCGGTCGACCTCGTCGATCAGCAGCACCACCGGCTCGGTCGACTTGATGGCCTCGAGCAGTGGCCTGGTGAGCAGGAACTCCTCGGAGAAGATGTCCTCTTCGAGCTGCTGCCACGACTGGCCCGAGTCGGCCTGGATCCGGAGCAGCTGCTTCTTGTAGTTCCACTCGTAGAGGGCCTTGGACTCGTCGAGCCCCTCGTAGCACTGGAGGCGGATGAGCCGGCTCCCCGTGAGCCGGGCGACCGACTTGGCCAGTTCGGTTTTGCCGGTCCCCGCCGGTCCCTCCACCAGCACCGGCTTGGCCAGGCGATCGGCCAGGAACACCACGCCGGAGATCCCCTCGTCGGCCAGGTAGTCCACACCGGCCAGGCCGGTCCGCACCTCGCCGATGGAGTCGAAGCGGGGGGCACCGGCCACCGGGAACCCCGTGGTGATCTCCTCGGCGGCCCGGTCGGCCCGGTCGGGTCCGACCACGCCGCTCACGACCGCACCTGACCGTTCCCCGAGACGACGAACTTGACCGAGGTCAGCTCCCGCAGGCCCATCGGACCCCGGGCGTGGAGCTTCTGCGTGGAGATGCCGATCTCCGCGCCCAGACCCAGCTCCTCGCCGTCGATGAACCGGGTGGAGGCGTTGACCACGACGGCGGCCGCGTCCACCTCGGTGGTGAAGCGGGTGGCGGCAGCCAGGTCACCGGTGATGATGGCCTCGGAGTGCCCTGAGCCGAACCGGGCGATGTGGTCGATGGCCCCGTCGAGGTCGTCGACCACCGCCACCGACAGCTTCATCCCCAGGAACTCCGTGGCGAAGTCCTCCTCGGTGGCTTCGCCGATATGGGGGAGCACCGCTCGGGTGGCTGCGTCGCCCACCAGGGTCACCTCCGACAGTGCCGCCGACACGCGGGGCAGAAACGCGTCGGCCACCGAGCGGTGCACGAGGAGGGTCTCCGCGGCGTTGCAGACTCCCGGTCGTTGGGTCTTGGCATTGACGACCACGGCCTCGGCCATCGAGAGATCCGCGGCGGCATCCACGTAGACGTGGCAGTTGCCGGCTCCGTCCAGCACATAGGGGACGGTGGCGTGCTCGAGGACCGAGGCCAGCAGGGAGGGTCCCCCGCGCGGGATGAGACAGTCGATGTATCCGTCCATCTGCATGAACGCCACCGCCGAGGCGCGGCTGGTGTCCTCCACCAGCCCGACGCCCCCGACCGGCAGTCCGGCCTTGGCCAGCCCTTCGCGGAGGATGCCGGCGATGGCGGTATTGGAGGAGATGGCTGACGACGACCCACGCAGGAGCACTGCGTTGCCCGACTTGAGGCACAACCCGGCGGCGTCACTGGTGACGTTGGGCCGGTTCTCGTAGATGATCCCCACCACCCCGAGCGGCACCCGGACCCGCTCGACCCGCAGGCCGTTGGGGCGGACCCAGCCGTCGACGACCTCGCCCACCGGGTCGGGCAGGCCCGCCACGCTGCGCAGGCCGGTCGCAATGGCTGTCACCCGTTGCCCGTTCAGGCGCAGCCGGTCGAGGGAGGTGACATCGGCGCCGGCCTCCTCGGCCCGCACCACGTCTGCGGCATTGGCCTCGAGGATGTCGCCGGACCGCTGCTCCAGGAGGTCGGCCGAGCGGAGCAGGGCCTCGTTGCGGGCAGCCGAGGAGGCGCCGGCCAGGAGCCGGCTGGCCGCCTTGGCACGCCGGCCGATCTCGACGAGTGACGGAGGGGAGCTGGTTGGCACCGTGCCAGCGTAGTGGCCCGGAATCGCCGCGTGGCCCGGTGCCGGTCGCCGCCGCACCAGGCCGGTGCCGGTCGCCGCCGCACCGGGGGCTCAGGTGTCGAGCACCACCAGGTCGTCGCGGTGCACCACCTCGGTGGAGAGGTCCTCGGGAAGCTCCTCGGAGCGGCGGCCGGCCCACTGGGCCACCACCGCTGCGGGGTGGCGCACCAGGCCCTTGGCGAACACGGCGCCATCCGGATCGGCGATCTCCACGGCGTCGTCGACGCCGAAGTCGCCCCGGGTCGACATGACCCCGGCCAACAGCAGGGACCGGCCGCGTTCGACCAGCGCCCGGCGCGCGCCCTCGTCCACCACGATCGTCCCCGACGCGCCGATGGCGAAGGCGATCCACAGCTTGCGGGCCGGGAGCTGCCGCCCCCGTGCCCGGAATCGGGTCCCCACGCCGGGCGTCGACCCGACCACCGCGGCCAGGACACCGGGACGGGACGCATCGGCGATGACGGCCTCGATCCCCGACCAGACCGCGATCTTCGCCGCCGCCAGCTTCGAGGCCATGCCGCCGCTTCCGACCGACGACCCCGCGCCGCCGGCGATGCGCTCGAGCTCGTGGTCGATCTCCACCACCTCCTCGATGAGCGAACCTCCTGCGGCACGGCGTGGATCCTCGGTGAGCAGGCCGGCGGTGTCGGTGAGCAGGACGAGCAGGCCGGCCCCGACCAGATGGGCGACCAGTGCCGCCAGCCGGTCGTTGTCCCCGAACCGGATCTCCTCGTCGGCCACCGCGTCGTTCTCGTTGACGACCGGCACCACCCCGAGGTCGAGCAGCCGGCCCAGGGTCTGGCGAGCATGGAGGTACTGGCTGCGGTGCACGAAGTCGAGGGGTGCCAGCAGCACCTGGCCGGCACTCAGCCCGTGACGCTCCAGGGCGTCGCTCCACACCCGCATCAACCGGTGCTGGCCCACTGCCGCCACCGCCTGGAGAGTGGCCAGGTCGGAAGGGCGCGGCTGGTCGGGGGCCAGGCTCGTCCAGCCGGCGGCGATGGCGCCGGAGGTGACCACCACCACCCGTTTGCCGCCGTTGCGCACCGCGGCCACCTCGGCGGCCAGCTTGTCGATGGCGCCGGTGTCGACCCGGCCCGACGGGGTGGTCACCGACGAGGAGCCGATCTTCACCACCACGGTGCGCGCCGTCGGGCCGTGCGCACCGGCCGGGCCCGAGCTCACGGCCGGCGGCGCCTGCTGCTCGGGCTCCCGGTGAACTCGGGCTGGTCGCGGTACCAGACGAAGGACAGCTCGGCGATCTCGACCAGGTCGCCGTCCTTGGCCCCGGCGCGGGCCAGGGCCCTGTCCACGCCGAGGCGCCGCAGGCGGCCCTGGATGTAGTCGGCGGCCTCGTCGGAGGTCACGTCGTTGAGGGCGACCGCCCGCTCGGCCACCTTCCCCACCACCCGGAAGACACCGTCGCCGATACGGTCGACGGAGAACCCATCGGGCAGTGGACGATGGATGACGATCGTCCCGTCGGCCTCCGGCTCGGTCGAGCGGGCTTCGGCCACCAGGGTTGCCAGGCGGCCGACCAGCAGACCGATGCCCAAACCGGTCACCGCCGAGATGACCAGGTCCGGGACCAGGCCGTCGTAGGTGCCCACGGACGTGTCGACCATGTCGGCCTTGGAGCCGACCACCAGGCGCGGGCGGTCGAGCAAGTCCGGCTGGTACCGACCCAACTCGTCCAGGAGGACCCGGTGCTGTTCAGCCGGCGATACTCCGGTGACCGGATCGAGCTCGACCAGCACCACCAGCACCCGCGAGCGGGTGATGTGGCGCAGGAACCGGTGCCCGAGGCCCTTTCCCTCGGCCGCGCCCTCCACCAGCCCGGGGATGTCGGCCACCGTGAAGTCCGAGTCGTCGGCCCGGACCACCCCGAGGTGGGGCTCCAGGGTCGTGAACGGATAGTCGGCGATCTTGGGCTTGGCCGCCGAGATGCGCGAGATGAGCGTGCTCTTGCCCACGTTGGGGAAACCGACCAGGGCCACGTCGGCCACCAGGGCCAGTTCGAGCTCGTACCACTCCTCGTGGCCCTTCTCACCCTGTTCGGCGAAGGCCGGGGCGCGTCGGTTGTTGGAGAGGAAGCTGGCATTGCCCCTGCCGCCGCGTCCACCCTCGCCGGCCAGCCATCGGTCCCCGGGATTGACCAGGTCGGCCAGGACGGTGCCGTCGTGGCGCCTGGCCCGGGTGCCCACCGGGACGGCGACGTCGAGGTCAGCGCCCCGTGCCCCGTGCTTCTTCTTGCCGCCCCCGTGGCCGCCGTCGCCGCCCCGTCGGTGGGGATGGTCACGGAAGGCCAGCAGGGAGGACTGGTTGGTGGTGGCCACCAGCCAGACGTTGCCCCCACGGCCGCCATCCCCGCCGTCGGGGCCCCCCTTGTCCACATGGGCCTCGCGGCGGAACGCGACCGCGCCCGCTCCCCCGTCGCCGGCCTTCACGTGCAGCTGTGCCTCGTCGACGAAGCCTGACATGGGTCGATCCTACCGATCGACCGTCATGGTCCCGAGAATCGACCCGATGGCCTCAGACCTCCACGAGGACGGTGTGCTCCAGCCGGCCGACCGCCTCGGTGACCCCGAGGGCCTCGGCCAGCGCCGCATAGGTGCCGTACTCCGCCCGGAGGGCGGCGAGGAACTCCTCCATCGTCTCGGGCACCACGTGGAGGATCGCCGGAGCGAACTGCTCCACCGCCTCGACCGAGTCGGGGTACTCCGCCTTCAGGCGGTCGAGGAGGCGTTCCATGGCCAGGGCGCTGAGCGCGTAGTCCTCGACGATCGTCTCGTCGGGGACGCCCAGGAAGGCGAGCACCAGGGCGGAGAGCACCCCGGTCCGGTCCTTCCCGGCGCTGCAGTGGACGACCGCCGGCAGCGAGTCGGCCGAGGCCAGGACCTCGATGGCCCGGGTCAGGGCCGCACCACCCTGCGTCACCATCTGTCCGTACCGCAACGCCACATAGGAGGCCTCCCGCCACTCCGGGAGCTCCGCGGTGGAGGGGAGGACGTCGGTCAGGGGAAGGTCGAAGTAGCGAACCGGCACCAGGTCGACCGGGAACCGGCCGCGTTGGTCCGCCTCGTCGACGGTCCGCAGGTCGATCACCGTGGCCAGTCCCATGCTCACCAGCTGGTGGCGGTCGGTCGGGGTCAGCTTGCTGAGCCCGTCGGCGCGGAACAGGCGCCGCCAGCCGATCTGGCGGCCGTCGACGGTACGGTACCCGCCGAGGTCGCGGAAGTTGACGCATCCCTCGAAGTCGAGGGTCCGGCTGGGCAACGGGTGAGACTCAGTCGCCGGCGACGACGTCGACCAGCTTGCGCCCCTTGCGACTGGTGAAGTGCACCGTGCCATCGGCCAGGGCGAAGAGCGTGTCGTCGCCGCCGAGGCCCACGTTGTGACCGGGATGGAACTTGGTGCCCCGCTGGCGGACGATGATCGCCCCGGCGCGCACCGTGGTGCCGCCGAAGGTCTTCACCCCCAGGCGCTGGGCGTTCGAATCGCGTCCGTTGCGGGTGGAGCCGCCACCCTTGGTCTTGGACATTCCGACTACTCCTTGTGCTCTACCGTGCCAGAGGACTCTGGCGATCCGGTGCATATGACTCCTGCGGGCCGTTCGCAGGTGCGGCCCCCACCTTTCGGACCGGGGACCGGCCGGGGCCCGGGGCCCAGTGGTCGTGCCAGCTCAACCGGCGGCGCTGATGCCCGTGATGGCGATGGTCGAGTACCGCTGACGGTGGCCCCACCGGGTGCTCTGGTTCGACTTGCTCTTGTAGGTGAAGCCCCTGATCTTCGGTCCGAGCTCCTCCCCCACCACCGTGGCGGTGACGGTCGAGCCGGCCAGCTGTTCCGGTGTGGCCAGCACAGTGTCGCCGTCCACCACCAGGACCGGGGAGAAGGTGACCTCGGTCCCGGGGCCCTCCCCGAGCAGTTCTACGCGGAGCTGCTGGCCCTCGGCCACTCGCTCCTGCTTGCCTCCGGTCTTGATCACGGCGTACATAGGGATACGAGTCTACAGCTCCGGGTCGCCGAAGACTATTCCACGCCCCTGGCAGACCTCGCAGGTGGTGGACATCGACTCGATGAGGCCCTCCGACACCCGCTTCCGGGTCATCTCCACCAAGCCGAGCTCCGAGATGTCGAAGACCTGGGTACGGGTCTTGTCCCTGGCCAGTGCGGCCCGTAGGGCGCTCCCCACCTTGTCGCGGTTCTCCCGGATCTCCATGTCGATGAAGTCGATCACGATGATCCCCCCGATGTCCCGGAGCCGCAGTTGGCGGGCCACCTCCTCTGCCGCCTCCAGGTTGTTCCGGTAGACCGTCTCCTCCAGGTTGGTGGTTCCCACGTTCTTACCGGTGTTCACGTCGATCACGGTGAGGGCCTCGGTGCGATCGATCACCAGGGAGCCGCCCGAGGGCAGGTAGACCTTGCGGTCGAGCGCCTTGTGGAGCTGCTCGTGCACATGGAACCGCTCGAAGACCGGAAGCGCCTCGACCTCGGGGTCGAAGTACTCCACCCGGTCGGCCAGCTCGGGGTTGACCGCGCCGACGTACTCGCGAACCTGCTCGTAGAGTGCCCGGTCGTCGATGACCACCGCCCGGTACTCACGGTTCAACTCCTCGCGGATGACCCGGACGGCAATGGCCGGTTCACGGTAGAGGAGGGCGGGACCGTGCCCCCTGAGGGAGTCGGCGGCGATCGCCTCCCACTGGCCCACCAGGCGCTCGACGTCGTGCTCCAGCTCCTCCGCGCTGGCCCCTGCCGCAGCCGTCCGGACGATCACCCCGTGTCCTTGGGGACGGATGGCATCGACGATCCGGCGAAGCCGCTTGCGCTCGGCGTCCTCGAGCCGCTTGGAGATGCCGTAGGCGGTGCTGTTGGGGACCAGGACCACGAAGCGACCGGGGAGGGAGACCTCCTGGGTGAGTCGTGCCCCCTTGGCGCCGATCGGGTTCTTGGTGACCTGGCACAGGATGGTCTGCCCGGGTCGGAGCAGCTGCTCGATCCTCGGTTGGCCCGAGGCGTTGGCGGACTCGATGTCGTCGACGTCGTAGCGGACGTCACCGTGGTAGAGCACGGCGTTCTTGGGTGTACCGATGTCGATGAAGGCGGCCTCCATGCCCGGCAGGACGTTCTGGACCCGCCCCCGGTAGATGTTGCCGTCGATCTGGGTGGCGTCGTCGGAGGCCCGCGAGATGTAGTGCTCGACCAGCGTGCGGCCTTCGAGCAGCGCGATCTGGGTCATCTCGGGCCGCACATGCACGCAGATCATGTAGCGGCCCACGGCCTTGCCCCGGCGCTCTCGGCCCCCGCGGCGGCCCTCGGCCCGGGCGCCTGCCTCGGGTCGCGGCGTTCCACCCGGAGCCGCCCGGCCCGGAGCGTTCGCGCCCTTGGGCGCAGAGGTGCCCGCCTCCCTGGTGCTGCCACTCCCTCTTCCTTCGGCTCCCCCACCCGCGGCGGCCGCGGAGGCACGCCCGTTGGCCGGTGCCGGGCGTTGGCGGGTCCGCGTGCCGCCACCGTTGCCGCTGGTCGATTCCGCCCCCACGCCGGCCACCGTGGGCCGGGCCGGGCGGCTGTCACCGATCTTGGGCCGCTCTGCGGCTACGAGCGGCGGGGCGTCCGGCGTCCGAGGCACGGCCGTGGTCGGTGCCGCTGCCGGAGGCGCCGGGGACTCCGGGGACTCCGGGGACTCCGGGGCGAGTGCGACCGCCGCGCCCTCGGGGCCCTCCTCTCCGGGGGTCTGGCCCTGGGCCCCGGGGGCACCCGACCTGCCGCGGCCTCGTCCGCCCCGCGATCCGCGGCGCCTGCGACCCTGGCCGCCGGGTCCGCCGCCGCCCGGGGTCGGGCCGCTACCGGCCGATCCCTCCACGGTCGCTGCGCTCTTCTGTCCCGGGGTCTGCCGGGACGCCGCGGTCGACGACCCTGGCTCTCCGGGGACCCCCACCGGCTGACCGGCTGTTGCATCTGACATCGAATTCCCTTCCAAGACTGCTCAAGACGCATGCTCCAGGGCGTGCACGGCACGGTGGGTCTCCGTCGGGATCCCCCGTGGTTGGAGGGGCTCCTCACGGATGCCGTCGCGCTCGATCCACTGTTGTGTCCTACAAGCCCGGTCAAGCACCGGGATTCCCACTGGCCTGTCACCGTCGGCGGCCTGCCCCTCCAACGGCCGAAACGCAGGGCCCCCCGAGACTGCGATCAACCCACGCACCAACTCGATGGGGCGGACCCCACGGGGTTGGGTGGCCAGCTCGGCCACCACCCCCACCGAACGGCCGGTGTCGTCCCGACGACCGGCCACCACCGCCCGGTCGTCGGAGACGGCCAGAACCAGGACCGAGGGCCGGAGGTCGTCGTGCTCCTGGCGGCCCTTCCGCTCTCGCACGATGGGAACCGAGGGTGCGGAGAGGAGGGACTCCACCTGGTGGCGCAGCTCCTCCTTCGAGACCCCGGTGAAGCGCATGGCCCACGAGCACGACGTCACCAGCTGCTGCAGGGAGCCGGGGCCCTTCTCCACCGGCACCGCCACTTCGACGTCGATGCCCTCGGGCAGCAGCGGGGTGAGCAGGGCCGGCAGTGACGCCGCCTCGATGCCCGCCGCCCTGGTCGCGTCGAGGGCCACGTCGACGTACTCGGCCAGCGACTCGCACCCGGTGGGCAGGGCCAGGCCGAAGCTGAGCTGGGGCCGGGGGGAGAACCCCTCGGTGTAGGCCAGCGGAAGCTCGGCCCGACGGAGGGCCCGTTCCCACATTCGGGCGACGTCCCGTTGGCTGGTGAAGCGGATCTTGCCGAGTTTGGCGAAGCGGAAACGAATGCGCATCTCAGCCTCTCCCCTCCCCGACCCGCACGGCCGCATGCTCCTCCGGCCCGGTGGCCGAAACGGCGCCGGACGGCACCGTGCTGAGGAATCGTACCGGCACCTGACCTCCGGTCGAGAGATCCTGGCCGGTGCCCTGGCTGCCGCCTGCCGGAGGCACCGCCGAGGCCACCACGTGCTCGACCCCGAAACCGGTGCACGCCCCGCAGTCGTAGCAGGGGGTCCACCGACAGTCCTCCAGCCCGTGGTTGGCCAGTGCATCGAGCCAGTCCTGCCACAGGAAGTCGCGGTGCAGGCCGGCGGAGAGGTGGTCCCAGGGCAACACCTCGCCCTCGGTCCGGTGGCGGTACACGGTGCCCTCGAGGGACATTCCGTGCGCGGCCAGGGCATCGGTCCACAGCCGCATGTCGAAGTGCTCGGACCACTCCTGGAAGGTCCCGCCGTTGCGCCACACCTGCTCGATGACCGCTCCCATCCGGCGGTCGCCGCGGCTGACGATGCCCTCTGCCGCCGTGGCCCTGGGGTCGTGCCACCGGATGGTGAGGCCCCGCACCGGGCGGGCGGCATCGCGCAGCAGGTGGATCTTGCGGGTCAGCTCCTCGATCGTGTTCTGCCCGAACCACTGGAACGGGGTCTGGACCTTGGGGACGAAGCCGCCGACCGAGGCGGTGACCGTGACCCCCTTGTGGTATTGGCGGCCGATGGCCACGCACTGCTTGGCCAGCGCCACGATGCCCAGGGTGTCCTCGTCGGTCTCGGTGGGCAGCCCGATCAGGAAGTAGAGCTTGACCCGCTTCCACCCCTGGCTGAAGGCGGCGTCGACCGCGGCGTAGAGATCCTCTTCGCGGATCAACTTGTTGATCACCTGGCGCATCCGCCAGGTACCGCCCTCGGGAGCGAAGGTCAGTCCGGTCCGCCTCACCCGTTGGATCTGGGCGGCGGTGCCCACGGTAAATGCGTCCACCCGCAGGCTGGGAAGGCTGACCGACACCTGTCCCGAGCAGGACGGGTCGTCGATGATCGAGGTCACCGTCTCCTCGATGCCCGAATAGTCGGCACTGGACAGCGAGGTCAGGGCCACGTCGTCGTAGCCGGTCCGGGCCAGGCCGGCCTGCACCATGGTGCGGACCTGCTCGGCCGGCCGCTCGCGCACCGGGCGGGTGATCATCCCGGCCTGACAGAACCTGCACCCCCGGGTGCACCCGCGGAACAGCTCGACGTTCAGACGGTCGTGCACCACCTCGATGAGGGGCACCAGCTGCTGCCTCGGGTACGGCCACTGGCCCAGGTCGGCGATGGTGCGCTTCTCCACCCGTGCGGGGGTCTCGGCGAAGCGGGGGTTGGTGGCCGAAAGACGGCCCGGCCCGGCAGGGGCCGGCGGGGTCGTCGATTCCCACGATCCGGGCTCTGCCGGAGCTGGTCCGTAATGGGCCTCGTAGCACGCCGGAACGTAGACGCCGGGGACCCGTGAAAGGGCGCGCAGCAGCGCCTCCCTCGACCGGAGCCCGGCCGGGTGGTCGGTGGAGTGCCGCCCCTTCGAACGGTGCTCGGCCACGACCTCATTGATCTCGCTGACCACTTCCTCCCCGTCGCCCAGCACGAAGCAGTCCACGAAGTCGGACAGGGGCTCGGGGTTGAACGCGCAGTGACCGCCGGCCAGCACGATCGGGTCGTCCGCCGATCGGTCCGAACCGTGGAGGGGCACCGCGGCCAGGTCGATCAGGTTGAGGACGTTGGTGTACACCAGCTCGGCCGACAGGTTGAAGGCCAGGATGTCGAAGGCGCGAGCCGGAAGGTGGTTCTCGAGCGAGAAGAGCGGCACCTCGGCGGCACGCATGGCCGCCTCCATGTCCACCCACGGGGCGTACGACCGCTCGGCGACCGCGTCGTCACGCTCGTTGAGGATCTCGTAGAGGATCTGCAGGCCCTGATTGGGCAGCCCGATCTCGTAGGTGTCGGGGTAGACGAGCAGCCACGACACCGCCCAGCGACCATGCTCGGCCGCCTGGGCGCCCAGCTCCCCGCCGATATACCGTGCCGGCTTCGTGACCTGGGCCAACAGCGGCTCGACCTGTGGCCAGAGGGACTCCATCTCCCCTTCATCCTAGGCGGGCCGTCGGGGGGATCGGGACCGGCCCGCTCCCGGGCTCAGCCGGCGGATCCCGCCGGGGAGGCGGTGGCCGCCGCCGTGGTCGTCGTGGTCTTCGTCGCAGCAGGGGCCGTGGGCGCCGCGGGAGCCGTGGTCGGCAACGGGATCGGGCCCGTGGACTGGACGATCTGCTGCCCGGGGGGGATGCCCGGGGCGGTGACCGGATGGGTGGCCAGGTAGCTGTAGACGTCCCGCACCACCGGTGCTGCCGCGGTGGCGCCGTAACCGGCCTGGTCGATGACGCAGACCACCACGTACTGAGGGTCTGCCGTGGGGCCGAACCCGATGAACCAGGCGGTGGGCTCCTTGCCGGGGACGGTGTCGGCGGTGCCGGTCTTGCCGGCCAGGCCGCCGGGGAAGCTGAGGCCCTGGAAGGTCCCGTAAGCCGTCCCCCTCGGGTTCTGGACCACGCCGGTGAACCCGGCCAGCATGGCCTGGTACGTCGCCGGAGGGAGGTTCACGTGCCCGGTGACCTGTGGGGTGAAGCGCTTCACCACCTGCCCCGAGGGTGAGACGATGGCCGCTGCCACTTGGGGGGCGTAGCGGGTGCCGCCGTTGGCGAAGGTGGAGTAGGCCACGGCCTGCTCAATCGGGGTGATGGCCGTGGCCCCCTGACCGAAGGCCATCTGCACGTTGTCACCGGTGTACCAGGTGGTGTTGGGAAACCCGGTGGGGCTGAGCGCGTGCAGCTTGAGCCGCTCGGCCTGGCTGTCCACCCGGCCCTGGACCTCGCCGGGAAGGTCGATCCCGGTCAGCTCACCCAGGCTGTACTGGGCCGCCTGGTCCTGGATGGGGGTCTGCCCGTACGTGGCCCGCTGATCGTAGAAGAGGGCGCCCAGGTTGTAGAAGAAGTCGTCGCTGGACACGGTCAGAGCGGTGGAGATGTCGAGGGAGCCGAGCGCGCCGTCGCCCTCGCTGTTGTGGAGGTTGCACGACGTGCTGTTGTACTGGCAGCCGGGGATCTTGAAGGTCCCCGAGTCGTCATAGAACTCGTTCGGGGTCCACAGCCCGGAGCCGAGCGCGGCGGTGGCGGTGTTGAGCTTGAAGGTGGACCCGGGTGTGTAGACGCCGCCGATGGCCCGGTTGATCAGGGGCTCGTTGTTGGCCGGGTCGGACAGGGCCGCGTACTGGGCGGTGGTGATGCCCCCCACCCAGATCGACGGGTTGTAGGTGGGGTAGGACGACATGGCGTACACGGCGCCGGTCTGGGGGCTCATCACGATCACCGCGCCGCCGGTGGCCGCCGGGTAGCACCCGGTGTTGTTGTTGCACTGCGGATCGAGCCCCTTGCGGAGAGTGAGGATCTGGGTGGCCAGGGCGTTGTCGGCCACCTGCTGGAGGTTGGTGTCGATGTTGGTGACGATGTTGTCGCCCGGCGTGGCCGGCGTCGTCTTCAGCGCGCCCACCACCTGACCCACCGGATTCACCTCGAGCTGCTGCTGGCCCGGCACGCCACGCAGCTCCGACTCGTACTGGTACTCGAGGCCCGACTGGCCGAAGGCGTCCCCGGCCTGGTACCCCTGTGCCGCCCGTGACTTGAGCTCGGCGGCGTTGATGGTCCCCACGTACCCCAGGGTCTGGGCTGCCGGATAGCCGGTCTGCGCTGGGCCGGGCAGCTCCAGCTGGGGATAGTTGCGCTGGGTGGTCTGCACCGACGACACCCCGGGGAACTCGGACTGGTGCTCCCTGATGTAGAGGATGTCGGACAGCGGGGCGTCGGACAGGACCGGCACCGGCTTGTAGAGGCTGTACCGGGTGTCGGCGACGGTGGCGTCGAGCTGCGTCGTGGTCTGGCCGATCAGTGCCGCCAGCCGGCCGACCACCGCCGGATCATGTTGGGCGGTCACCCGGGACAGGGTGATCTGCTGGGTGACCACGTTGTTCACCAGCGGGTTCCCGTACCGGTCGAGGACGAGCCCCCGGGTGGGGGCGACCGAGACCACACGGATCTGGTTGGCCGTGACGGCCTGGGCGGCCGCCGGCGCCTGCAGTACCGTCAGCGTCCACAATCGCAGCCCGAGCAGGGCGAACAGGCCGACCACCACCAGGCCGGTGATGCGCAGTCGCAGGCCGGGCCGGGAATCGGTGGTGTCCGGCGCGTCGAGCATCGCCTCCACCGAGAAGCGGCTCTGGCGCATCTTCGGCTGCTTGACCTTCTTGCGGTTGGGACGGCGGTCGGACTCCGTGCGGAGGAACCGCCGCGAGCCGCGGAACGGATGGCGAAGTGATCGGCTCACGGGAGACCAGTATCCCAAGCATCTGGCGCAGAGCGGACGCGCCCCCGGAACTGCCTCATCGCAGTACGCCCGAGGCGACGGCCGACGTCGGCATGCCCTCGGTCGAGGCCTCGGGCAGCGCCCAGGACACCAACCGCAGAGCGGGTAGGGCGAGGACGGCATTCACCACCGACACCAGCACCACGATGCGCAGCAGGTCCACGTGGAGCATCTGCGGTTGGCCCAGCACGGATCCGAGCATGGCGTAAGCCATCTCGTAGAGGGCGCTCCCACCCAGCGCGGCCACCGGTGGGAGCCACCATGCCGAACGGTCGAGGGCCAGCGCTGCCCCTCCCACCGCGAAGCCGATCAAGCTCCCCACCAGGGCGGAGAGGCCGAAGGGCGTGGGAAGGAAGAGGTCTGCCACGAGGCCGGCCCCGAAGCCCATGGTGGCGCCCCGACTGGGACCGCCGACCACGCCGGCCACGATCGGCAGCAGGATCATGATGTCCGGATGGACGCCTCCGACCCGGAGGTCGAGCACGAGGGTCTGCTGGACGACGACAAAGGCGAACACGACCAGAGCGACGCGGGCAAGGTCGCGTGGGGTCATCGGACCGCCCGCTCCACTGCGGGGCGTCGGCGGTCGACGCCACCGCGGGTCATGCTGCCGGGCCCCACAGCACCACCGACACGTACCGGAGGTGGGCCAGATCGGCCAGGGGTTCCAGGACGACGGACTCCTGTGTCGCCGTAGCTCCGGTCCTGGCGGTGACCACCGAGGCCACCGGGATGCCCGGCGGGAAGAGGGCCCCCTGGAGCCCACTGGTCGTGAACTGCTCGCCCTTGGTGAGCGGGGTGTTGTTCGGTACCAGGTCGGCGCTGAGCGGCTTGCCCGAGCCCTCGCCGGTGAGCACCGCCAGCGAGCCCGGGGCGGGGCCGTAACGCACCCCGACCGAGGACTGGCCGTCGGTGATCAGCCGTACCGTCGCCGTGTCGTGGTTGGCCTGGACCACCAGGCCCACCAGTCCGCCGGCCCCGACCACCGGCATGTTCAACTGCACCCCGTCGGCCCGGCCCACGCTGATGTCGACGGTGGCGGCAAAGTCACTGATGTCGTAGTCGGTCACCTCGGCCGGCACCGTCTGCAGGTTGGCCAGGAACGGCAGGTTGAGCAGCGCGGTGAGCTGCTGCATGGCCTGGTTGGCGTCGGCCTGCGAGGCGATCTGCTGTTTGAGCTGGCCGATCTCGGCCTGGAGCTTCTGGTTCTGCTGGCGGACCGCTCCGTAGTGGACCGAACCGGCCAGGAAGCTCCCGATCGGCTCGACGATGTCGTCGACACCGGACCGCACCGGGGCGAAGGCGTCGGCGGCCACCGACTTCAGCCCCGAAGTGATGACGTGGAAGCTCCCCCGGGCGTCGAGGGTGATGATGGTGACCGCGACAAGGACCAGTAGCAGCAGGGTGGTGCGAGGGCGGCGGGACCGCCGCGGCATCGCCACAGGAGAGCTGCCCGCCGATCGGTCAGCGGGCCGACGAGGTGATGAGGACCTGCTTGAGCGCGTCGAACTCCTCGAGGCACTGCCCGCTGCCGATGGCGACACAGTTCAGGGGATCACGGGCCACCACGATCGGCATCCCGGTCTCCTGCATCAGGCGGCTGTCGAGACCGTGCAGCAGTGCGCCGCCACCGGTCAGGACGATGCCCTGCTCCATGATGTCGGCCGCCAGCTCCGGCGGGGTCCGGTCGAGGGTCACCTTGACGGCGTCCACGATGGCGGAGACCGGCTCGTCGATGGCCTTGCGGATCTCCTGGGTGGAGATGACCACCGTCTTGGGCAGCCCGGTGACCAGGTCGCGTCCGCGGATCTCCGCGTGGAGCTCCTCTTCGAGCTCGTAGGCGGAGCCAAGGGCGATCTTGATCTCCTCTGCGGTCCTCTCCCCGAGGGCCAGGCTGTACTCCTTCTTGACGAAGGAGACGATCGCCTCATCGAGCTCGTCGCCGCCGATACGGATCGACTGGCTGGTGACGATGCCGCCCAGCGAGATGACAGCCACCTCGGTGGTGCCACCGCCGATGTCCACCACCATGTTGCCGGTCGGCTCGTGCACGGGCAGCCCGGCGCCGATGGCCGCGGCCATGGGCTCCTCGATGATGTAGGCCTTGCGGGCACCGGCGTACTCGGCTGCCTCCATCACCGCACGCTGCTCGACCCCGGTGATCCCCGAGGGGACGCAGATGACCATGCGGGGCTTGGCGAAGCGGCGCTGGTGCACCCGGTGGATGAAGTAGCGCAGCATCTTCTCGCAGATCTCGAAGTCGGCGATGACGCCATCCTTCAGGGGCCGGATCGCCTGGATGTGGCTCGGCGTGCGACCGATCATCCGCTTGGCCTCGGCCCCCACGGCGAGCGGCCGGCCGTCTTTGACGTTGACGGCGACCACCGAGGGCTCGTTCAGGACGATACCCCGGCCGCGGACGTACACCAGGGTGTTGGCGGTGCCAAGGTCGACCGCCATGTCGCGGCCGAGAAGAGAAAATCCATTGTCGCGCATCAGAGATGCACTCCTCCGTCAGTAGTGGGTAGGGACGTCGCGGGTGCGTGTCACCACACCTGGGCTCCGCTGCACTCGTGCTTCGCTGCAAGCGGCATATGGCCCCTCAGGCTACGGGAATCGGCGGGTGCGCACAAGGTCGCCCCTCCGTCCGCTCGGAGCGGAGGGGGTCCGAGTGCAGCTCAGGGATGGTGCAGACCCCGAGAATGGCCCGTTCCGCCGGCAGCCGGCCCGGCCGTCTCCCGAGGGCATGGGCCCGTTCGGGCCAGACTCGATCAGTCCAGGCCCGGGAAGAAGATCTCGATCTCCCGTGCCGCCGACTCCGTGGAGTCCGATCCGTGCACGAGGTTCTCACCCATCTCGAGTGCGAGGTCGCCCCGGATCGTGCCGGGCGCGGCATCCACCGGGTTGGTGGCGCCCATCAGGTTGCGCACCACCTTGTATGTGTCGTCAGGGCCTTCCACCACCATCACCAGCGCCGGCGACCGGGTGATGAACAGCACCAGCTCGCCGAAGAAGGGCTTGCCCTGGTGCTCTTCGTAGTGCCGGGCCGCCACCTCCTCGGTGATTGTCCGCAGCTCGGCTGCGACCAGGCGCAGGCCCTTGCGCTCGATCCGGCCGATGATCTCCCCGGCAAGGCCGCGTTCGACCGCGTCGGGCTTGGCGATGACAAGTGTCCGTCCCACGAGCGAGGCAGGCTAGCCGATCGCTCGCACCCTGTCAGACCCCTTGACCCGGGCGGAGGTCGACGCGATGGCCCCGACAGCCACGTGGGGCCGACTCACACGGTGTCGTGGACCAACAGGCGCCGCGCATCCGCCACCACGTAGAGGGAACCGCACACGACGATGCGGTCGTCCGGCCCGGCCCGGTCGACCGCCAGGCGCACCGCCTCGGCGGGGGATTCGGACAAGGTGACCCCCATCCCCAGACCGGCAGCGGCCTCGGCCACCACCTCGGCCGGCAGGGCACGCGGGGAGGCCGGGGCGCAAGCCACGATCGACCGGATCCCGGCGGTCAGCAGGGCCTCGAGCATCGCCGCCGGATCGCGGCCTGACAGCATGCCGACGACGGCCACTGCGTCGCCGTCGACGTTGAACTCCTCGACCAGCGAGCGGGCCAGGACCACCATGCCGGCGGCATTGTGGGCGCCGTCCACCACCACCAGCGGATGGCGGCCGATCACCTCGAGGCGACCGGGCACCCGCACCCCTGCCAAGGCCTCGGCGACCACGTCCTCGTGCACCGGGGCACCGAAGAACGCCTCGACGGCAGCCAGGGCGCAGGACGCATTGTCCCCCTGATGGGCGCCGTGGAGCGGGAGCAGCAGCTCGCCGTAGGCGGCACCCGGGGTGCGGAGGTCGATCAGGCGCCCACCTACCGCCAGTCGGTTGGCGGTGCAGCCGAACTCCTGCCCCCGGACCCAGACCTCGGACGCCCCGGCCCGGAGCGCTGCCTCCCGGAGCAGCGCTACCAGGGTGGGGTCGGACTCGCCGATGACCACCCTGCTCCCCGGCTTGAAGATCCCCGACTTGTCGCGGGCGATGTCCTCGAGCGTCGGGCCGAGTACCTCGGTGTGGTCGAAGCTGATGTTGGTCACGACGGCCACGTCCCCGTCGACCACGTTGGTGCAGTCCCACCGGCCGCCGAGGCCGACCTCCACGACTGCCACGTCGACGGCTTCGTCGGCGAACCAGGCGAGGGCCGCCGCCGTCAGCAGCTCGAACCGGGTTGGCCGGTCCCCCATCAGCTCCTCCAGCCGGGCGAGCGACTCGAGCACCTCGACGAAGGCGCCGTCGTCAATGGGCATCCCGTTCCGCGAGATCCGCTCGTTCACCCGGGCCAGGTTGGGGCTGGTATAGGTGCCGACCGACAACCCCTGGCCGCCGAGCAGCGCCGTGACCATTGCCGCGGTGGAGCCCTTGCCATTGGTTCCGGTGATGTGCACGGACCGGAAGGCGGTCTGGGGATCTCCCAGCAGGCCCACCAGCTCGCGCATCCGGTCGAGGGTGGGGAGCGACCTGCGTGACAGCATGGTCGACTCGAAGTCGATGTGCGAGTCGAGCCAGTCGAGGGCGTCGGGAAGATCGTCGAAGTTCACGATTGCATCTGCAGGATCCAGCAGGCCGGGCCAGCCGTCGGCCCGCGGGCTCGTTCCGGGCGAGGGTCCCTAGGAGGCGGCCCTGCGGCTTCGGGTGGACTTGGCCGGAGGACTGTTCAGCGGCACCAGGGTCGGATGCACCTTGTCGAGCACCACGGCACGGTCCACGACGCACTTGGAGATGTCGGTCCGGCTGGGCAGGTCGTACATGACCTCGAGGAGGACCTCCTCGAGGATGGCGCGCAGCCCCCTGGCCCCGGTCCCCCGCAGCAGCGCCTGTTCGGCCACCGCCTCGAGGGCGTCGTCGGTCAGCTCGAGTTCGACCTGGTCGAGTTCGAAGACCCTCTTGTACTGGCGGGTCAGTGCGTTCTTCGGCTCGACCAGGATGCGGATGAGCGCCTCTTTGTAGAGGTGGGAGACCGCCCCCACCACCGGCAGTCGGCCGATGAACTCGGGGATCAGCCCGAACTTCATCAGGTCTTCGGGGAGCACGTGGCGGAGCAGCTCGGAGTCGTCCCGCTCGGACGCCTTGCGCACTTCGGCGCGGAAGCCCATCCCCTTGCGGCCGATACGGCTCTCGATGATCGTGTCGACCCCGGCGAAGGCCCCGCCGCAGATGAACAGGATGTTGGTGGTGTCGATCTGGATGAACTCCTGGTGGGGGTGCTTGCGCCCGCCCTGCGGGGGGACCGACGCGGTCGTGCCCTCGAGGATCTTCAACAGCGCCTGTTGCACCCCTTCGCCGGAGACGTCACGGGTGATCGAGGGGTTCTCCGACTTCCGGGCGATCTTGTCGATCTCGTCGATGTAGATGATGCCGGTCTCGGCCCGCTTGACGTCGTAGTCAGCGGCCTGGATCAACTTCAGCAGGATGTTCTCGACGTCCTCGCCCACATAGCCGGCCTCGGTGAGCGCTGTGGCATCGGCGATGGCGAAGGGAACGTTGAGCATCCGGGCCAGCGTCTGGGCCAGGAGGGTCTTGCCGCAGCCCGTGGGGCCGAGGAGGAGGATGTTCGACTTGGCCAGCTCCACCTCGTTGTCGTTGGTGCCGTTGCTGCCCGCCTGGACCCGCTTGTAGTGGTTGTAGACGGCGACCGAGAGGATCTTCTTTGCGTACTCCTGCCCGATCACGTAGTCGTTGAGGAACTCGTAGATCTCCTTCGGCTTCGGCAGCTCTTCGAAGGTGAGCTCCGTGGTGTCGGCCAACTCCTCGGCGATGATGTCGTTGCACAGCTCGATGCACTCATCGCAGATGTACACGCCGGGCCCGGCGATCAGCTTCTTCACCTGCTTCTGCGACTTGCCGCAGAAGCTGCACTTCACAAGATCGCCCCCGTCTCCGAACTTCGCCACGTCGGTTCCTCTTGTCCTTCTGTCAGTGGTCCCTGTTGCTCATCCGTGCGTGCTGCTCGCTACGGCCCTACTGCCCGATGCGGCGTCATCCGCCGCATCGCTCGCTGTCCTGCACCTCCGTCCGGGGCAACCCGTGCCCCCGGCACGTCCCCCGACTCCCCAACCCTAGCGGCTGGGCCGGCTCCGACGGGCCTCCGTGCATCGGGCTAGGCCGCCCCGACCGCCTCGATGCCGACTGCGTCCCTGGCCGAGATCACTTCGTCGATCAATCCGTAGGCCACTGCTTCCTCCGCCGTCATGATGAAGTCGCGGTCAGTGTCCTTGGACACGCGTTCGACTGTCTGGCCGGTGTCGCCGGCCAGCATCCCGTTGAGGAGGTCGCGCATCCGCAGGATCTCCTTGGCTTGGAGCTCGATGTCGCTGGCCTGGCCCTCCACGCCACCGAACGGCTGGTGCAACAGGATGCGGGCATGGGGCAAGGCGAAGCGCTTTCCCCTGGTGCCCGCTCCGAGGAGGACCGCAGCAGCCGAGGCCGCCTGTCCGAAGCAGAAGGTGGACATGTCCGGCTTGATGTACTTCATCGTGTCGTAGATGGCGAACAGCGCCGTGATGTCGCCGCCGGGCGAATTGATGTAGAGGTGGATGTCCTTGTCCGCCTCTTCCGACTCCAGGAAGAGGAGCTGGGCGCAGACCAGGTTGGCCACCGTGTCGTTGATCGGTGTGCCGAGGAAGATGATCCGCTCCCGCAGGAGGCGCGAGTACAGGTCGTAGTTGCGCTCTCCCCTGCTGGTGGACTCGACCACCCACGGCACGCTGTACGCCTGTGCATCCATCGTCCTGGTTGCCTCCGTGAAGCTCATTCCGAGTCCTCCTCGCCCTGGTTCACCTTCAGGTCGTCCCGCGACACGGGCCTCCCCTCCTCATCGACCAGATCGACGTTGTCGATCAGCCAGCGCATGGCCTTGGCCTTGCGCCGGTCCGAGCGTACCGCCGCAAGCCGGCCGGCCCGGTCCAGTTGCTCCCGAACCTGGTCGACGTCCATCTCCAGGCGCTCGCCCATGGCGGCCAGCTCCTCGTCGAGCTCCTCGTCGGTCAGCTCGATGGACTCCACCTCCGCGAGGGCACGGAGCGCCAGGTCGGCCTTGACGCTCTGGAGGGCACCCGTCCGCAGCTCCTCGAGGAACTCCTCCTCGCTGCGACCGGTGGCGCCGAGGAATTGGCCCAGGTTCATCCCCTGGCCCTCGAGGCGGTGGTTCAGGTCGTGGACCCTCTCGCGCAGCTCCTCGACGACGAGCTGCTCGGGGATCTCCTCGGTCACCAGTTCGACCAGGGCCTCGACGGTCTTCTGCTGGAGGGCCAGCTGCGCCTGGACGATGCGGCGCTGCCGGAGGCGCTCCGTGATGTCGGCGGTCAGCTCCTCGACCGTGTCGAACTCGGAGGCCTCGGCGGCCCACTCGTCGTCGAGTCCGGGAAGGACCAGCTCCTTCACATCCTTGACCAGTACACGGAACGAGACCGTGTGGCCGAGCGCCTCGATGGTCGAGTCGAACTCGAAGATGTCGCCGACCTTCGCCCCTCGCAGCTGGTCGTCGAGCTCGGGGACCACACCGCCGCTCCCCACCTCGTAGAGGAGGTCCTCGGCATCGAGGTCACCGTCGTCAGCGGCCCCCTCCGCTCCCTCGCGGGTGCCGTGGATGTCGATGGTGACCTGGTCGCCGTCGCGGGCCGGACGCGTCACTTCCGCCAACTCTCCCGAGGTGGCCCGTAGACGATCGATCTGGGCGGTGATCTCGTCGTCGGGGACGTCCAGGCCCGGGAGGGTCACCACCAGCCCCCCGTATCCGGGGATGGCCACTGTCGGCCGCACCATCACGACGGCATCGAACGACACGGCCCCCGATGCGTCGCCGGAGGTGATGTCGATCTCCGGCTGGTCGATCGGGTCGAGCTCGGCGTCGGTCACCGCCCGGGCGTAGAAGTCGGGCAGCGCCTCGCGGATCGCCTCGACCCGCAGGGCCGCCGGCCCTCCCATCCGGGCCTCGAGGACCCGGCGGGGCACCTTCCCGGGGCGGAATCCGGGCACCCGCACCTCACGGGACAGCCGCCTCATGACCTCGTCGAGGGCCTCGTCCATCTCCGTTTCGTCGATCTCAACGGACAGACGGACCTTGTTGCCCTCCTCGGGCGCTGCTGTGGCACGCATACGAATAGGTGAGTGTACTGGCACCCGGGCTCACCTCTTTCCGCCCCGTCGGGTGCCTGCGGGCCGGCGGCTCCGGGCTGGGTCCCGGGGGTATCAGGAGGGACCGGTCCCCACCTCAGATCATGAAGGCCATGGACGCCAGCACCTTGTGACCGATGGCCACGTCCCCGTCGACCCGGACCTGACCGGACGCCAGTACCCGGGCCGGCTCCACCCGGCCCAATCCGAGCCGCCAGAACGTCTCCTGGTCCATGGTCAGCACCACCGAAGGAGCGAGAGTGGAGGGCGTCCCCCGTGGCGAGGCGCGACCGGCGTCCATCGCAATCAGGATCTGGCGTCCCATGACCCCGGTGACGCTGAACAGCACCGAGCTGCCGTCCTGCGGGGCAACGCGCTTGCCCACCACATAGACCATGGCCTTCTCGCACCGATCGAGGACGGCTGCCTCGCCGACCCCGTTGCGCCCGCCGGGCCGGCCGACCGAACGCCTGACGTCCTGTTCGTGGGCCCAGCTGTCGAGGATGCGGATCTGCATGAACTCGCGGTACGGAACCTCGCCGATCGGGCTCCAGCCGACCACGTCGAATTCGTCTGCCGGCTTGGCCCGCAGTGCGGCAAGTCGCCGTTGGGTGACGTCGACGAACTCGGCCAGCACCTCGGTCCCGGGCACCAGCCGCCTGGCCTCCACCCAGGCCTCGTTCATCTCGCCGAACGAGTTGGCGACATGGGCCGGAACGTCGGTCAGCGGAGGGGGCGGCGTGTCCCCGAGCAGCAGGCGCTCGATGCCGACGAGATGCGAGAACTGATCCTTGACCGTCCACCCGGGGCAGTCGGTGGAGAGCACCCACTGCCTGGTGCCGATTGCCCGCCCCACGTCGGCCATGGACGTCCACACCTGGGCCAGGTGGCCGACCACAGGTTCGCGATTGGCCGAACCGCTCATTCGTCCCCTTCCGCCCACCGAGCCGACCGGGCTCAGGCCGGCAGGTTTGCCTCGATGGCGTCGATCACCTCGGGTGCCTCGGGGTCCACCAGCGGCCTGAACCGTTGGACGATCTCACCGGTCGGGGACACGAGGAACTTCTCGAAGTTCCACTGGATGTCGCCGGCCTCGCCGCCTGCGTCGGGGAACGACACCAGCTCGTCGTAGACCGGGTGGCGGCCCTCGCCATTGACCTCGATCTTCTCGAACATAGGGAAGGTGACGCCATAGGTGGCGGAACAGAACGAGGCGATCTCCTCGGAGGTCCCCGGCTCCTGGCCCCCGAACTGGTCACAAGGGAACCCCAGCACGGTGAACCCCTTGTCGCCGTACGTCTCCTGCAGGCGCTCCAGTCCTTCATACTGAGGGGTGAGGCCGCATTTGGAGGCCACGTTGACCAACAGCAGCACCCGGCCGCGATAGTCGCCGACCGAGGCGGGTGTGCCGTCGAGGGAGTGCAGGGTGGGGTCGAAGATACTCATGGGGTGCAGTGTAGGTGGCCCGGACGGAGGCCCACCTGACCAGGGCACGGTACGTCGGGTTCGGCCGGAGCCCGCCAGGTCGACCGGACCCCGGGGGCCACGCCCACCCTGCCGACCCGGGGGCCCGATCGCCCCGGGCGGTAAAGAATCGGTGTCCGCCGGTCGAAGAGAGAAGTGACCATACTGTCGATTGCGGGTCGGCCCGGGTGCCGAAGGGTAGGATGACTAGCCACGTCGAGGTTGAACAGCCGAAACAGACCGAGGAGGCCGGAGGGCCCCGCGACGTCTCCGGAGGGGTCGTCCACGTCCTGATCAACCTCGTCCGCACGGGGGCCGGCGACGCCGGGGTGGCCCAGGCACTCGCTCTCGCCGGGGAGCAACGCCCCTTCTCCGCCCTCGGGGACGTCGCCTGCTGGAGCTCGCTCGCCGAGACCGTGGCGCTCTTCAACGCGGTGGCGCTGGTGACCGGCGACGATGCCATCGGTTTCCACGTGGGCCAGGAGCTCCTGTCCGCCCCCGACGGGACCGATTTCGTCGATCGCCTCCGGGCCCTGGGCTCACCGGAGGCCGCCCTCAAACAGGTGACGCCATTGCTCGACCACTTCGAGACGACCTCGGAGGCGGTGGCACTGGAGGTTGCCTCCGATCACGCGCTGATCCAGGTGTCTCCCCTGCACTCGGACAGCCGGCACGCCCACCTGTGCGAGTTGACCAGGGGACTGCTCTCCGAGATCCCCGGGCTCTACGGGTTGGAACCGGCGCTGATCACCGAGCACGAATGCAGTGCCAGGGGCGGCCGGTACTGCCTGTACGCCCTGAGTTGGGACGACGGAGGGACCGGACCCGGCCCGGATGCCGGGGCGGACTCTCCGACTGATGGCCGGGACGAGGCCCACGAGGACGACGCTGTCGGCCGGGGCCCGGGGGACCGCCCGACGTGGGCACCCGTGGAGGTCGTCGAGCAGCTCGAGGCGGAAGCCGTCGCCGAGCGGACGGCGGCCGAGCACACCGTCGCCCGGCTGAACTCCGAGGTCGACCAGATGGGCACCCTGTTGGAAGGGGCGTTCTCCACGATCCTCGAACTGCTCGACGACGACGCCGACTCACTGCTCTCCCAGATCGCCGCCCGGGCCGACGCGGTGATCGCCGCCCCCAACTACCTGCTGATGATCAGGGTCGGTCCCGGCGCACCCATCCAACTCCACCACCGTGGGCTCGAACCCGACGAGGCCCAGTTGCTCGCGGCAGAGCTGTGGCGGGAGCACCCCGACGATGCCGGCGGAAGGCGTCTCATCGTCGACATCGCCTCACCAGGGCGCCGGTACGGCCGACTGGCCGAGTACCTCCCGCCAGGCGCCACCCGCTCCCCGTCAGTGGAGCGGGTGCTGCACCTCTATGCCAAGTACGCCGCCAACGCACTGGACGTCTTCGGCGAGGTCACCAACGCCAGGCGCAGCGATGCCACGGCACGGACGCTGCTTTCGTTCTCCGAGGCCCTCTCCCAGGTCACTCACCTGGCCGAGTCGGTGCAGTTGTTGGCGGACACCGTGCCGTCGGTGACGGGCTGCGACCAGTGCACCGTCTACCTGTGGGACGGCGAGCACGGGCAGATGGTCCCGCGGGCCCGTACCGCTGGCCTGGAGGATCCCCATGCCTACCTGGGCCCCGTCGTGCCCCTTACCGGATCGGGGCGACCCGCAATCAGGCGGACGACCACGCCGGGAGGGAATGACGAACGCCCTGTCGGCGCAGTCCACGAGCCGCCAGGGTCCGGGGTCGTCACCATCCGCATCGACACCCCCGAGATCGAGCGGTTGTTCGTTCACCACGAGGTCATCGTCCTCGACGCGTCGACCGAGGATCCCTCCCTGCGGGAGCTGCTGCATCGCTCCCGCACCACCGCATCGGTGGTGGCCCCGCTCTTCGCTGCCGGCGAATTCCTCGGAGTGATCGCCGCCAACTTTGGTTCGGTCGGCTCGACTAGGTCCGCCCACGCCCCTGACCTCCACGAGCGGCTGGCCGGCCTGGCCGACCTGGCCGCCACGGCCCTCCAGAACCTCGAGCTTCTCGAACGGGTCTCCCACATGGCGTGGCACGATGCCCTGACCGGGCTGCCCAATCGCCGCCTGTTCGAGGATCGGGTCGAGCAGGAACTGGTCCGGTCCCGACGGGTCGGCGAGCCGGTCTGCATGTTCTTCGTCGACCTCGACCACTTCAAGGAGGTGAACGACACGCTGGGCCACGGGGCCGGGGACGACCTGATCCGACAGGTGGGCGAGCGCCTGGTGGAGACCGTACGCAGCCAAGACACGGTGGCCCGGGTGGGTGGTGACGAGTTCGCCATCCTCCTGCCCGGACTGGCAGACCAGTCGGCCATCGACCAGCTCGCCCAGCGCACCCTCGATGCGATCGGCGCCCCGCTCATCGTGTTCGGCGAACAGGTCGAGAACACTGCGTCCATCGGCATCGCCATCGCCCCCGAGCACGGCGACTGTTACGACGACCTCCTCAATCGGGCCGACGCGGCCATGTACCGCGCCAAGTCCCTCGGCCGGAACGCCTTCCAGATGTACATGGCCGAACCCTGGCCGGCCGCGTCCGACCGGACGGCGTACGACGACCGCACACTGCTTGCCGAGCTGTCCCGTGCGCTCGAGCGCGGCGAGTTCTTCATCCTCTACCAGCCCTACATCGACCTCCACTCCGCCCAGGTGGTCGGCGTCGAGGCCCTCGTCCGATGGAACCACCCGACCATCGGGGTGCTGGAGCCGTCCTCGTTCATCGCCCTGGCCGAAAAGAGCGACATCATCGTCGCCCTGGACAGATGGGTGCTCGACCAGACCTGCCGGCAGGCCCGGGCCTGGCTCGACCGCGGGCTGGATCCGCTGCGGCTCTCGGTGAACCTCGCCTCCCGCGACCTCTCGCATCCGGACTTCTTCGACAGCGTCGAGCGCACCCTCGAGATGACACACATCGATCCCGCGTCACTCGAGCTCGAGATCACCGAGCGGGTGGTCCTCGACAAGTCGGGACCGGCCCAGGCGAACATCGAGCGACTGCGGCAGCTCGGGGTGAAGTTCACCATCGACGATTTCGGAAGCGGGAACTCCTCGTTGAGCCGTATCGGCACCTTTCCGGTCAGCACACTCAAGATCGACCGGACCTTCGTGCAGGTGCTCGGCCCCGACGGCGAGAACAACGCGTTGGTGGCCGCGATCATCTCGATGGCCGACCGGCTGGGGCTGGCCTGTGTGGCCGTGGGCGTCGAAACCTCGCTCCAGAACCAGGTCCTCCTCCAGCGCGGCTGCACCACCGCCCAGGGGTACTTCTTCAGCCCGCCGCTCCCGCCCGAGGACATCGAACAGGTGATGGCCACCATCGCCTCGGCCGATGGACCGGCGGACCGACGCCCGACGCCCGACGACCTCCGACCGGCCTGACGCCGGCGGGCGCCTCCGGGGAAGCGCTCCACTGCCAACTGCAGTTGGCAGTGGAGCGTCCCATCCCCCCGTTCGTCAGCGCAGGCCGGTACCTTCGAACCATCCGATCAACGGATGGCACCGTTCGAAGCACGAGGAGGAACCATGGCGTCGTACGAGGGATACTGCGTGAAGTGTCGTGAGAAACGGCAGTTCGAAGGCGAAGAGGTCGAGATGGCCAACGGCCGGCGGTCCGCCAAGGGCAAGTGCCCGACGTGCGGCACCGGGATGAACAGGATCCTCGGCAAGAAGGCCTGAACACCCAGGGACGGGTTAGGACCCCGTCCCGCCCCGGGCTCCGTGGCGGTGATCCGCCGGCAGGGACAGACCGTCGATCACTGCGCCCTCCCGGAGTCCCCATTCGCTGACCACCAGGCCCTGCAGACCCAGGTGCTCCACCAGTGTGGAGAGCACCACTGCGCCGATGGGAAGCAGCGGTGCCCGGCGGGCCTGGATCCCGGGCAGGGCCAGGCGGCCTCCGAGATCGAGGGCGGCCAGCCGCTCGGCCAGTTCGTCGAGCTGCCCCGCAGGCAGCTCGACCTGGTTGACCTGGAGCGATGAGGTGGAAGCGGGCGGTGGTCGGTGCAGGCCCATGGCCAAACGGGCCAGAGCGCGTACGGTCCCCCCGCTGGCGATCACCCGCCCGGTTGCCGAAGGATGACGGCGGAGCATCTCGAGGATGGGCTCGGCCCGGGCCGTCGTCGCCTCCCTGATGGCCACGCGGTCATCGGGGGTCAGCACTTCGCCGGTCTCCATCTCCCCTTGGATCCGGGCCGTCCCGAGGGCGACGCTGGCGACCGCACACACCTGGTCGACGGTCCCGATGCCCGCCTCGAGGCTCCCGCCTCCGAGGTCCAGCCCCAGCACCGGGTCGTGGCCCACCCAGACCCCGGCGCGCTGCCCCAAGAAGCACAGGCGCGCCTCCTCCTCGCCGCTCAGCAGCGTGACCCGGTGACCCAGGACCCGCTCGAGCCGGTCGAGCAGCCTCCCTCCGTTGCCGGCGTCCCTCAGTGCGGCCGTGGCCATCGCCACCACCACGTCGGCACCGGCGTCGTCGGCCGCCACCCGCAATCTGCGGACCGTCCGTACCGCTGCCGCGGCCCGGTCGGCGGGGACGTCCCCCGTCCGGGCCACCTCGGTGCCGAGGTGGAGGAACGAACGCCTGCGCAGCACCGGATCCAGCCGGCCGTCGCGGGAGGCGTCCACCACCATCAGGTGGAACGAATTGCTGCCCAGGTCGAATACGGCTACTCGCACGGTGGGCATCGGCGTGACGCTATCCCGTACGGCGGGGTCGGGGGAACGCCGCCTGTCCGGTGACCTACGCTGTGACCCGGCGGCGCGGGACGGCGTCGCAACGGGAAGTAGCGCAGCTTGGCAGCGCGCCTGCTTTGGGAGCAGGAGGTCGCGGGTTCAAATCCCGTCTTCCCGACGGAGTGAGTGGCGCTCGCGGCGAACGGCCGCTGGTCTCAGGCGCTGACCTGCAGACCGAAGGCAGCGATGAGGTCCGCGGCCGGGAGCGGCCTCGAGAAGAGGAACCCCTGGGCGAAGTCGCAGCCGAGGGACCGGAGCGCGTCCAACTGCTGTTCGGTCTCCACGCCCTCGGCCACCACCTTGAGACCCAGCGCATGGGCGAGGTTGATCACTGCTGACACGATCTCCTCGCCCTCGCCGCCGGCACCGGCACCGAGGTCCTCGACGAAATTGCTGTCCACCTTCAGGATGTCCAAGGGGAAGCGCTGCAGGTAGCTGAGCGACGAGTAGCCGGTGCCGAAATCGTCGATGGCCAGCAGCACCCCGATCTCCTTCAGGGCGCGCAGGACCAGCAGGGCCGAAGCCGCGTCCGCCATCAGGGCGGTCTCGGTGATCTCCAGGGTCAGGTGCCGGGGGGGCAGACCGGTGCGGCTGAGGATCCCCTCGACCGTGCGCACGATGTGCGGGTCGTCGATCTGGCGGGCCGAGATGTTCACCTCCACCATGCCTCGCGGTCCGGTGCGGCCCTCGCGCTGCCAGTCGCGGAGCTGATGACAGGCCTCCTCGAGCACCCATGCCCCGATCGGGATGATCAGCCCGCTCTCCTCGGCCACCGGGATGAAACGACAGGGGGAGACCAGGCCCTGGGAGGGATGTTGCCATCGGACGAGCGCCTCCATTCCCACCGTGGTGAGCTCCCCGAGCTCCACCACCGGCTGGTAGTGGAGCATCAGCTCGCTGCGCTCGAGGGCCCGGTGCAGCGAGTGCTCGGTGGTCATCCGATCGACGACCTCGATCCGCATGGACTCGCCGAAGGTCTCGACCCTCGATCCTCCCCGCTGCTTGGCCCGGTACATGGCGGCCTCGGCATTGGACAACAGCGTTGACGGGTCGTCGACTCCGAACGTGTTGAGGGCGACGCCGACCGACGCGTCGAGGAACACCTCGGACCCTGCGACCTCGAACGGCTCGGCCAGCGCCAGGCGCGCCCGCTCGATGAAGGCCGACGCGACGTCCCCGACCGGACCGTCTTCGCTCCGGAAGAGGGCCAGGAATTCATCTCCGCCGAACCGGGCGAAGAGCTCGGCGTCGCCGGCGGCCCGCCGCAGACGCCCGGCGACCGCAGCCAGCACCCGGTCACCGGTCTCGTGGCCCACGGAGTTGTTGATGGCCTTGAAGCGGTCGAGATCGAGCAGCACCACCGCAACCGCACCGGGGATGCTGCCCGCCGTGGCCACCGCACGGGCCAGCCGCGACTCGAAGAGCACTCGATTCGGCAGCCCGGTCAGCCTGTCGTGAAGGTCCGCGTGGGACAGCGGCCCACCAGGCAATGCACTCCCCCGGCCGTCGTAGAGGAAACCGGCGATGCCGCCGGACGCCCCACTCCCGACGGTGAACAGCAGCCCGTCGGCGACGATCCGGTGCCCCTGCTTGTGCAGCAGCTCGACCTTCCGCCGGACACCTTCGCCCGAGCGCACTCCCCGGCACCCGAGTTCGGCGACCTCGGTGTCGAGCGCTCCCTTTCGCGCCCGGACGAACGGAGACGGTCCGATGCACTCGGGGAGGGCGGTCTCGGTGATTCCCCTGCCGATCACCTCGTGGCGCCTCCAGCCGAGCACCTGCTCGGCACGCGGGTTCCACTGGGTGACCACGCCGGCACGGTCCACCTCGAGGTAGGCGTCGCGGCAGAAGGCGACCAGCTGGGCAAAGCCATCGGGTCCGGGCGGCAACCGGGGCGATGGCCCTCGTTTCGGCTTGCTCACTCTTGCCCGCGCTGGGTCACGGCGGACCGCCACCATCCGAGATGATCGATCATCATGTACCGTCCCACCCGGCTTCCGCGGCACACGACCCCGCAGGGAGGGCCGTGTCGTTGGAGAGTCATGGTAGGCACTTGCCGGCCCCACTTCAAGGATTTGCGGTCAGCGGCACCGCCTGGTGGAAATCGTCCACACACCGCCGCGACCGCGGTGTCACCGCGGACCACCCCACGGGCAGCAGCCCGCGCCATCTCGTTCGACCTTCCGTGTACCGTGCCTGTCGTGGTCGTGGTCACCGGCAAACTGCAAAAGGAGGCATGGGACAACAAGGTGCTGCCGCCGGTGGAGCAGGTCCGTCCGGGGCTGTGGTCGATACCGGTGCCGATTCCGGACAATCCGCTCCGTTACGTGCTCGTCTACGGCCTCGAACTCGATGGCGGCGGCATGGCCCTGGTCGACGCCGGATGGGACACCGACGAGGCGTGGCTCGCGCTGGGCGACGGTCTGTCCGCGGCAGGCGGGAGCATCTCCGACGTCCGCGCCGTGCTGGTCACCCACATCCACCCCGACCACTACGGGCTGGCCGGTAGGGTTCGCGAAGCGTCCGGCGCCTGGATCGGGCTGCACCCGGATGACGCCGTGATGCTCGAGTCCCGCTACGGCGACACCGATGCGCTCCTCTCGGACATGTCGCACTTTCTGGCTGACTCCGGCGTTCCGGCGGACAGGCTGCCCGACCTGGCCTTCGCCTCGATGGTGTTGAAGTCGATGGTGACCATGGCTGTTCCCGACGTCCTGTTCGAGGACGGGAAGGAGATCGAGCTCCCGGGTTGGTCGTTGCGCACGATCTGGACGCCGGGCCACTCCCCCGGGCATGTCTGCTTCTACAGCGACGACCGCAAGCTGCTCCTCTCAGGTGACCACGTCCTCCCGCGCATCACCCCGAACATCTCGGTGCACACCCAGCAGTTCCCCAACCCGTTGGGCGATTATCTCGAGTCACTGCTGAAGGTCCAGAACCTCGGGGCCGAAGAAGTCCTGCCGGGCCACGAGTACCGCTTCGCCGATCTGCAGGGTCGGCTCGAGGAGATCATCGCCCACCACGCAGAGCGGCTCGAGGAGATCGAGCAGGTGCTGGCCGAGCACCCAGGCTCGACGGCCTGGGACATCACCCTCAGGCTGCACTGGTCGCGTCCCTGGGACGAGATCCAGCCGTTCATGCAACGCCAGGCCAACGGCGAGACCCTGGCCCACTGCGCGCTCCTCGAGCTGCACGACCGCATCCGTCGTGAAGGGAGCGAGCCCGCACTATTCTTCACGGACGACCGCCGACCCAGGCCCTGGGTCGGCGCCCCGGGGAGCTTTTCCAGACCGTCGCCCGCCTGACCTCCCGTGGCTGCAGATGCCCCAGGGCCCGCCGCACCGACACCGAACCGCACAGACGAGGACACCGTGGAACGCCAGTCACAGAGGGCACGCCGTATACGCCGACAGCGCCAACGGGCGATCGCCATCACCGCCCTGGCCGTCCTCCTCGTCGGCGGCATCGCATTCGCGTCGTGCTCGGGTGGGCCGTCCACCTCGTCGGCCACCACCACCTCGCCGGCACCGGCCCAGGCGACCTCCGATCACAAGGCCTCCACCGCGGGCGGCCCGGCCTCGATCGAAGCCGGTGTCGAGCCCTGGCAGCTGGGCGCACCCCTGTCACGCGAATCGGTGGTGGCCAACGGGACCGGGCTGTCCGTTCTCGGCGGCATCACCCCATCGGGTACCTCGCTCGCCACCGTCTCCACGATCAGCCCCGCCGGCGGGGCCATCGCCTCGGCCACGGCTCTGGCCACGCCGGTGCACGATGCCGCCGCCGTGGCCCTCGGGCACACCACCTACGTGGTCGGCGGCGGTTCGCCCGACACCGTGGCCACCGTGCAGTCCCTGCCCACGCCGGCCATCCCGCCCGCGACGGGAGGCACGGGGACGGTGGCGGGCCAGCTCCCCCAGCCCCGCTCGGACCTTGCCATCGCCACCATCCCGGCCCGGGCCGGTGGTCGCACGGCGACCACCGCCTACGTCGTCGGTGGCTACGACGGCACCACCTATCTGCCGGGTGTCCTGTCCACGACCGACGGCACCCATTTCGCCACGGTGGCCACCCTGCCCGTTGCCGTCCGCTACCCAGCCGTGGTGGCCGCCAGCGGGTTGATCTACGCATTCGGGGGCCAGACGGCGTCGGCCGGGTCCGCCACCACCGCCACCGACGACATCCAGGTGGTCGATCCGGTGACCCACAGGGCCAGCGTCGTCGGCCACCTTCCCCAGGCGCTCTACGGTGCCGCTGCCTTCCTCATCGGCGGCACCATCTACGTGGCCGGGGGCCAGGTCCCCGCAGGTCCGACCCTGACCCAGATCACCGCGTTCGTACCATCGTCGCACAAGGTCCTGAATGCAGGCCTCCTGCCCCAGGCAGACGCCTTCGCCGGATACGCCACGGTGGGATCCTCCGGCAGCGCCGTCGGCTACATGGTGGGGGGCGAGGTCACCGGCCAGTCCGGCAACGACCAGGCCGGCGTGGCCTCCGGATCACTCCGGACGGTGATCTCCCTCCGTCGCAGCCGGTACGGGGGGCCGGCGGGCAGCCCGGGGGCCGGTGCGCCCTTCGCGGGCACACTGCTCGTCGCCGACCGGGGCAACGACCGCCTGCTGGCCCTCGACCCTGCCCGGAACATCACCTGGCAGTACCCCTCGGCCACCATGCCTCCGCCGCCCGGTGGCTTCTACTTCCCCGACGACGCGTTCTTCATCAAGGGCGGGACCGGGATCATCTCCAACCAGGAGGACAACCACACCATCGTGGAGATCGGCTATCCGTCAGGGAAGATCCTGTGGCAGTACGGGCATCCCGGCCAGTCCGGCTCGGCACCCGGCTACCTCAATCAACCCGACGACGCCTACCTGCTCAAGTCCGGCACCATCACCGTCGCCGACGCGTCGAACAACCGCATCCTGTTCATCTCACCGCAGGGCCAGGTCACCGGTCAGATCGGCAACGGGGCGGACGCCCACAACCCACCGACGTCGATCGCCTACCCCAACGGTGACACCCCGCTTGCAAACGGTGATGTGCTGGTGTCGGAGATCAACGGCTCGTGGATCGACGAGTACACCCCAACGGGAACACTGGTGTGGACGGTGCATATACCCACCGTCAACTACCCCTCGGACCCCCAACAGCTGGCCTCAGACCTCTACCTCATGACCGACTACGACCCCCCGGCAGAGGGCCGGGTCCTCGAATTCACCCGGGCTGGCCAGGTGACCTGGCTCTACGACGCGACGTCAGGCGACGCCATGCTGAAGAAGCCCTCGCTGGCCGAGCGGCTGCCCAACGGCCTGATCATGGTCAACGACGACTACCGCAACCGGGTGGTGGTCATCGACCCGACCACCTACTCCATCGTCTGGCAGTACGGCATCACCGACGTGTCGGGCACGGCTCCTGGACTGGTGTCGATCCCGGACGGCTTCGACCTGCTCGAGGCGAACGGCACCACTCCCACGCACCCCCAGACCGGCTAGGCCCCGGACTCGGGGTCCGACGGGCGTTGTTCCGCCGGGCGGCTCTCTTCGGGCAGCCGCCCGGGGTCGGGGGACGGCCGGGCCATGTCGGCGAACTCGGTTGCCAACCGCCGCCGCTCCCGCCGCTTCACGATCACGCGGATCACGATCGCCACCACGACGACGACACCGACCACCGCCAGCGACCACAGGCCCACCGACTTGAGGATGTGCTCGAAGGAGACCCCGACGACGTATCCGAGCAGGGTGTAGCCCACGCCCCAGACCAACCCGCCGGCGGCGTTGTAGGCGAGGAACACCCGGTAGCGCAGTCCGCTCATGCCGGCCAGCCCGGGGATGACGGCCCGGGCGAAGGCCACGAAGCGACCGAGGAACACTGCGGGGCCCCCGTAGCGCTCGAGCATGGCAATGGACTGCCTGACGCCGGCGTTTCCCTTGAGCGGCCGCCGTGCGAGCAGCCACGGCCCGGACTTCTTGCCGATCTCGAATCCGGCCGAGTCGCCGACGATGGCGCACACCACGACCACCGCCATCATCACCCCGAGGTTGACGCGGCCGAGCCCGGCCAGCACCCCCCCGATGACCACCGCCGTCTCCCCCGGGATGAAGAACCCGATCATCATGCCGGCCTCGGCGAAGGCCAGGAACCCGACCGCCGCATAGGCGGCGGGCCCGTGGAAGTGGAGCAGCCATCCGGTCACCCCCCCGGGGTTGGTCTGGTTGGACGCCGCCGCCAGCAGTGGACCCACACCGAGCCGGGTCATGATCGGCACCATCAGGCCCACGTCGCACGCTGGAGCCGCCCACCCGATCGACTGTTCACGGGGATCCCGGGCTTCACCTCGACAGGGTCACGCTTGTCCACGCTCGGCGGCGACACGCTGGACAGGTCATCCGTCGGTCGAAGGTGCGCCCGGGCAGCCAGAGGCCGACGGGCAACTGAAGCACCGCGAATTCGAAGAGGCCCACCCGGCTGACCGAGCCACAGGTGGAACATGCCACGGTCAGGATCCCCCGCTGCGGAAGTGGCTCGGCTGCGGTGGCCGTCGACGTGGACCGCTCCTTCTCGTCGGCCGGGGTCGCCGCCGAATACAGGGCGTGCTTACCGGCGGGGCGGGCATGACGGGTTGTGCCACTCGACCGGGTGTGGGCCTGCGCCGCTGTCCGCCCGACGGGGGGAGCGTCGTCCTCGCCTCCAGCCGCCTGGGCCTCGACGGGCATCCAGAACAGCGCCCGCTTGCCGAGCGGGTCGGGTCCGTCGGCCACTACCCGACGGTGCCGGCGACCGCGCTCATCTCGAGCAGGGTCCGGGCCAATTGGCGATAGGCGTTCGCCCCTGGCGAGGTGGGGGCATGCTGGAGGATCGACTTGCCCCGGGCCGGGGCCTCGGCGAATCGGATCGACTTGCGCACCGGCGGCTGCAGCACCGGGATCCCATACCTGGCCTCGACCTCTTCCATGATGTGTCGGGAGTGCCTGGTCCGGTCGTCGTACATGGTGGCGATGATCCCCCTCACCGTGAGGTCGCTGTTGGCGAAGGCCCGCACGTCCTCGATGGTCTCGAGCAGTTGACCGACCCCACGGTGGGACAAGGCCTCGCACTGCAGGGGGATCAGCACCGAATTGGCGGCGGTCAGCCCGTTGATGGTCAGCACGCCGAGCGAAGGCGGGCAGTCGATGAGGACGAGGTCGTACCGGTCCAGCACGGGCTCCAGCGCCCGCTCGAGGACGTGCTCACGGCCGGTGCGGGTGAGCAGATGCACTTCCGAGCCGGCCAGGTCGATGGTGGCTGGCAGCAGGTCGAGCCCGGGGACGCCCGGCACCGGGCAGGCGACGTCGGAGACACTTTCCCGACGGACGAAGACGTCGTGCAGGGAGTGGTCGAGCGCGTCGGGGTCGAACCCGAGGGAGAAGGTCAGACAGGCCTGGGGGTCGAGGTCGACCACCAGGACCCTCCGGCCGAGCTCCGCCGAAGCCACGCCGAGCGAGTGGACGGTGGTGGTCTTGGCCACGCCGCCCTTCTGGTTGGCCACGGCCAGTACGTCGGTCACGTGCGGAGTCTACGCCCGGCGAAGGCGATCACAATTGGGGTCAGAACCCAGCCATGCCCACGATCGGCCGGTTGAGGGGCGAACCACCCATCGAGCCCAGGAACGGTGCGTCGAAACTGAAGATCCCCCCGTCGGAGGCGCCGAACCGATAGCCGCTGCCGTTGGCCGTCTCCGCCATGCTCACGACGGGCGCAGCCAGGGGTCGGCCGCCGGTCGAGCCGAAGAACGGTGCGCCGCCGAAGGAGAAGACGCCGCCGTCGGAGGCCACCTCCCAGTACCCGCCGGTATTGGTGTCGTTGGCCGTGCTCACCACCGGCTTGTTCAGGACGCGATCGCCCATCGATCCGGCGAACGGCGCATCGCCGAACGAGAAGATCCCCCCGTCGGACGCGACCAGGCGGTAGCCGGTCCCATCGGTGGAGGTCGAGATGCCCACCACCGGCTGGTTGAGATGCTGGCCGCCCATCGACCCGTAGAAGCCGGCGTCGCCGAAGGCGAAGATGCCGCCGTCGGAGGCGACCTCCCAGTAGCCCTTGCCGTCCGGCGTCCCCGCCATGCCCACGATCGGCTGGTTGAGATGCTGGCCGCCCATCGACCCGTAGAAGCCGGCGTCGCCGAAGGCGAAGATGCCGCCGTCGGAGGCGACCTCCCAGTACCCGCCGGTACTCGGCGCCATGGCGATGCCCACGACGGGGGCGTTGAGGTGGATGTTGCCGGTGGAGCCGCAGAAGGGGGCCCCGCCGAAGGAGAAGACGCCCCCATCGGAGGCGGCCAGTTCGTAACCGGTGCCGGCCGCGGCCGGTACCGAGCAGGCCGGGACCGACCCTGGGGCCGGGGTCCTGCCGGCGTCACCGGTGAGCTGGGGATCGTGGTGGAACATGGGCCAGGCGCTCCCCCCGACGGCCTCGGCGGGGTTCTTCAGGCCCAAGATCTCGTAGTGGTCGATCCTCCCCACGGCGGGCGAGTTGGCGCCGCCCGAGGGGATGTAGCCGGCCAGGGTGATCCCGATCGTCCCGTTCGGGTCCGCGGTGATCAAGGGAGAGTTCTGGAGGCCGAGGTCCTGGCTCAGATAGGCGATCTGGGTGCGGGTCCTGGCATCAAACACGTAGACGCCGTTGGTGGTGGGGACGATGATGTCGTCGTAGCCGTAGCCGCTGAGGTCGGCGGTCACCACCGAGCCGATCACCCGCCCCAAGCCTGTGGCCTTCCACAGTGTCGCTCCGGTGGCGGCGTCGAGGACCCAGACCGAACCCGACGAGCCCTGGCCCATATCGGTACCCTCGACCACCTGGAGCGACCCGTTGCCCAGCACGTCCGACAGCGCCGGCGACGAGGAGGTGCTGCCGTCGAGATGGGCCGACCACTGCAGCTGGCAGTGGGTGTCGTACGCCTTCACGGCATCGGTGTCCGAAGCGCCCGGGAAGTAGGCGCCGGTGCCCACCACGATGCCCGTCGCCCCGCCGGGGAGGAATCCGCCCACTGCCGGCGAGGAGTCCACTGTCTGGTTGGTGTCGGCCCGGCAGATCTGGTTGCCCTGGGCGCTGAGGATCCGAAAATGGCCCCCGTCGGTGTAGGACTGGCCCTGGCCGTTGCCGGCGGTCTGGTCCCCGCCGACGGCGATCTCGGTCTGGCCGGTGCCGTAGAGGTCGGCGACGGCCGCGGTGGAGTGGGTGCTGTCGGAGTTGAAGAACGGCCAGCCGGTCAGCGTGCCACCGCTCTGGCCGGACAATGCGTAGGCATTCTGGCCCAGGGATCCGGCAACGACATCGGGCCCGCCCGACTGGAGCGATGCCACGGTCAGGCCGGCCTGCACCCCGGTGTCCGGCGCGGCATCGCTCGGCGGATCGACCGCCGGGGTGAACCACTGCTGCGAGCCGCTCGGGCCGAACGCCTGGTAGCCGCCCGTGGTCGGGTTGGCATCGTTCCCCGATCCGACGAACACCGACGTTACGCCGCCTCCGGACGGGGCGACGGAAGGGGTCGAGTCGATGGGGCCGCTCCCGTCAGTGGTCGGCCACCCGGCCACCGGGGTCGGAGCGGGCAGCGGGGGCGGCGTGCCGGCAGGAGCAGCCAGGTCGAAGGCGTACAGGTAGCCCCGCCGGTCCCCCACAACGACCGATGGCTGTCCCTCGAGGGTGGCCGGTGTCGGCGACGACTCGGCAATGGATGCGCCAACGTCCGGCAGCGGACCGGTCGACCAGGTCTCAATCCAGGTCGAAGGCGCGAAATTGTGGCTCGACACGGGCTGGGAGTGGCTCGCCGGGGCGGCTGCGGCCGGGGCAGCCGGGCTCACGGCGCCCACCAGGCACGACGCTGCGACGACGAGGCCGGCCAGCGCTCTGGCAACTCGGGCCGCCGATCGGCGGTGCCGACGCACCGTTCCCAGCTCCCCGAGCGCAGCCCCGGTCCCGAGGGGTTTCGTTCCGCTCAGTTCGATCCGCTCACACTATGCGTTCCCCAGGTGCGGACCAACCCGCCCCAACGGCTCCGCCCATCAACTCGCCCACCGGGGCCGGTCCGGTCGCCGACCGAGGCCCGTACCGGGGCCGGGCGGGCCGTCGGCCGGCCTTTCAGCGACCCGGCGGTCTCGATGCGACCGGGCCCGCCCCGGGCGGGGGCGCAGAGGCAGGCGCCAGCCGACGGCCGGTGACGACGTCGGTCCGGATCCGCACGATCCGGTGGCCGGGCTCCGTCACGGCGGGCTGCGGGAAGTGCTCCGGCAGGTGCCCGCCATGTTCACCGTCGTCCTCGATGGCCAGGCCACGAACCAGCACGCTCCAGGCACGCCCGGCATCGACCCCGTCCACCTGGAGAGCGATCAGCCGGGCTCCCTCCACCCGCTCGAAGAGGCCCTCGCCGATCCGGATCACCACGTCGGAGCCGTCCGCCGCATAGTTCACCGGCAGCACCAGGGGAGCTCCGTCCGAGGCAATGCCGATGTGGCCATGGAGTCCCTGTTTCGCGCCCAGCGCCAGGAGGCGGTGACACTCGGCCGGGTCCAGGACCTCTGATCCTCGCTCATCGATCCACATGAACACCATTGTCGACCAGGCCATCCACCGACGCCAGAGCCGAAATCCCCAATCTGCCGGCAGCCGGCGGCCGAATGCCGGGCGGGCAATTGGGACTTTCGGCCCTAGGCACCGTCAGGACGCCTTCGTACTGTCCAGAATGGGAGACGATGAGACCGAGCGTGTCTCATGGGTTCGACCGCTAGCAGACGGGGGTACACCATGGCACTGGGTCTGGATTTCGGCTACCTCGAGCGATCGGCCAGGGGGGAGTTCGACCTGGGTTGGCTCCGCGACACCAACTCGGAATGGGGGGTCCGAGCCAAGCCGGGCAAGACGGGCCTCACGTTGCGCGACATCGCCATCGGCTCCTACGGCGAGGTTCCCGACCACGCTCCTCTGCGGACGATGGCCCCCCGGGGCTCCGACATCGATCCCGACGTGCCGGACATGGGGTACACCATCAACGACAAGTCCGAGGTGTGGTCGGACAACCTCCTCGACCTCTACGAGGAGGCGGTGAGCCGCCAGTGGAGCGCCACTCGGGACATCCCGTGGGGCGACCTGCCCGAGCTCGACCCGGACATCGAGCACGCCATGTGCCAGTTGGCGACCGTGCTCTCCGAGGTCGAGATGGTGGCGTCCGACTTCCCCGCCAAGTGGCTGTGGCGCATCAACCACGACTACGTGGAAGCCAAGATGTTCCTCTGCACCCAGGTGATGGACGAGGCCCGCCACACCGAGGTGTTCCGCAAGCGTGCGCTGGCCAACGGTGGCGGGCTCGGGCGGGCGTCGGCGGTGGTCGAGCGCTTCTTGCAGCTCATCCTCGACGCGGAGAGCTACGACGAGGGCTCGGCACTGATGCACCTGCTCGGCGAGGGCATCGTGCTCTCCCTGTTCCGCGCCGGCGAGGCCATCGCACCCTCCCCGGTGGAGCAGCAGATCTTCCGGCTCTGCATGCAGGACGAGGCGAGGCACGTGGCCTACGGCACCATGCACCTGCGGTACCGCCTGGAGCGGGACCCGCTGATGGCGGAGGACTTCCACGCCTACCTCGACAAGGGCGAGGAGATCATCGCCATGATCTTCGCAACGCCCGAGATCGCGGAGCCGACCGCCATCCTGGCTGCCGGCGGGATCGAGCAGGCTGCCGCGGTCGGCGCCGTGGCGGGCAACGTGATGCGCAACCAGGTCATCGGCGAGTACCTCAAGCGGTGTCAGCACGCCGGCCTCGACCGCCGTGGGCGCCTCCATCTTCCCGACATCCTCCTCGAAGGCATCCCCGGTGCCAAGGTCGAGGCAGTGGCGTGACGGCCCCGATCGACGCGCCCTTCCCGTCGGATGCCTGGTTCTCCGAGCTGGTCCTCAGGGCCGTCGCCGACCAGGCCGCCGTCAAGCGGCTCGGGATCGCCGAGCTCCGCTTCGGAATCGAGATCGTCGATGCCGGCGAGCACACCCGGCTGTTCGGTCTCGTGCTCGACGGCTACGAGGTCGACTCCGTCGGCGAGGTGGCAGAAGCCGAGTTCGCCCCCGAGGTGGTGGTCAGCGGATCGATCGACAGCTGGCGCCAGATGGTCGCCGCCATCGAGGAGCACGGAGGGGCCGATACGGCTCACACGTTGAACAGCCTCTCGATCTTCGGGGAGCCGCTGGTGGTGCGGGCCGACGACGCCATGGGCCATGACAAGTTCTTCCGCTTCATGGGAACCCTCCAGGCCGTCTTCGACGCCGCCGGATCGCCTGCGACGGTGCTGGCCCCGTCGTGACCCTTGAGGTCGACGACCAGGAGTGCCTCGGCTGCGGGGCCTGTGAGTCTGCCTGCCCGGTCGGAGCGATCTCCCAGTCGACGGGCTTCCCCGTCGCCTACGAGGTCGATCCCCTGCTCTGCAACGACTGCAGCCGCTGCCTGGCGGTCTGTCCCGTCGACGGACTCGTGGTCGATCCCTCGTGGGCGGTCTGCCACGGACGGGGCTGCCCCCTGTCGTCCAAGCGGTACGCGGGTTGGGAGTGCTCGGAGGGCCAGGAGCGCTGCGAGGCCTGCGGCTCGATGCTCTGGCGGAAGCCGGGTGGCGAATGGGGCTGCAGCTCGTGCCGGACGACCGGTGACGAGGGTGCCCGTCGCGCTTCGTGTCCCAAGGTGCGCAAGGCGGCCCGGCTCGCCGCCGCGCCTGCCTGAGGAGTCAGGGAACCGATCCTTCGGGCCTGCCGGACGCCCGCCGCACCCGCCGGTCGCCGGATCGCGCCGATGGCACGGCCTCAGGCCACCGCCCCATGGTGCGCGCCGATGAGGGTGACGGCGACGACCGCGGGCACATCTCCGGCATTCGACCAGCGGTGGCGCGTGCCGTTCTGGATGTAGGTGTCGCCCGGATTCAGCGCGACCTTCGCCCCGTCGTCGAGCTCGAGGGTGGCCTGTCCTGACAGCACGACGCCGTAGTCGACCGTGGCCGTGGTGTGCATGCCAGGGTCGTCTCGATCGAAGTGGCCCGCCGCTCCCGGGAGCTTCTGCTCGATCTCCGCGACGGCCGCCTCCACATCGATGTCCGCCGGGACGCCGCTCCCCCCGTCGGGAGGGATGGTGAAGAACCCAAATCGGAATCCGCCCAGCGGTGGGAAGTACGTCCTCGCCTCCGGCCTCGAACCGTCGTCGGGGAAGGTGCGGGTCGAATCCGCCCCCCAGACCTGGTGGAACTCACTGCCGGGCATCAGGGCCAGTGTCACCGGCGCCACCCAATCGTCACTGACGAAGACCGAATTGCCGTCGGTACCGTGCCCGGTGGCCACTCGCCGAATGTCCATGCTGCCTCCTCGGGTCAGCTGCCCCTTCGCCCCGAACGGGCAGCCGAGCAGTAGCCACCGCATTCGGCGAACGAACGGCATGCCGTCCGGGGGCCGTGCTGATGTCCGGGACGCTACACCGCCGGGGGAATCCGCGGCTGAGCGAACGTCCGCCTGTTGCGCCAGGTGCAGTGGGCGATGCTGCCGACCATCACCGCCGGGTCCAGGTGTCCGCCCGGACGGGCGAGGTCGGTCGGAGCAGCTCGACTGGTTCGGCCAGGCGTCCGGGTTCTCGAGCATGGACACGATGGTGCGGAACCGCCTGATCGTCTCGTCGAGCCCCTCGACGGCGATCGAGTCGGTTGCCGTTTCCACGTACGCCAGCGCGGACTGGACGTCCCACTGTGCCGGCATCGACCCGGTGGTCGGGTGATCCGACATGGGACGCGTTCCCCGTGGCACGGAGGTCCGGTAGCCATCCGGGCGGAGGTGCCGGTCGAACTCGACGCACCCCAGAGCGACCGTGGCCCGGTGCAGGGAGCGGCTGGCCTCCGCCAGACACGACGCGAGGTCGCTGTCGACGTCGCCGACATCCTCCACCGACACCTCGACCGCGAGCGCCGTCCTGAGATCCACGTCACCCCGCCCATTTCGATGCCACACGCCGCCCGTGTCGACTACACCCATTCGATCATGGCCGGTCACCGACCGACACCGGGCCGGCACCAAAGGTGGGCGGGGGCATGCCCTCCCTGGACAGAGCGGGGCCCTGAGGGAAATGGCCCGTCCGCCATGCAGGATCGACCCACGTTCCGTCATCCGTGAGGCCGGAGCCCAACAATCGGCACCTATCCTGCCACTGTGGCGCACCATGGGGGGGGTAGACTGCCCCTTGCACCTTTGACCTGACCGGCGATTGCTACGGGCCCTGGGGCCCAGTTGCAACCGGCCATCTCAGAGATCCACGGCGGAAGGGTGCGAGGGGTTGGCTCATGTCACACAACCAAGGTCCGATCAGAATAGTGCTGGCCACCGACAGCTTCCTCATCGGGGACGGCCTGGCATCGTTGCTCGCCGGCATCGCCGATATCGAGGTGGTCGGGCGGGCGCATGACCTGGACGAGCTCCTCGAGCTCGTCCAGCGACTCACCCCCGAGGCGGTGATCGTCTCCATCCGCACCCCGGTGGTCACCACCATGCCCACGATCCTCGCCGCCCGCCACCTGCGCGACGAGTTCCCCAAGATGGGGATCGTGATCATCTCCGACCGCGGCAGCGGTTTCGCCCTCGAACTGCTCCGCGGCGGCGCCTCGAGGATCGCCTACCTCTTGGACGAGCGCCTCCCGAACATGGCCGCCGTGCTCGCGGCCCTGCAGGAGGTGCGCGCCGGGCAGACCGTCCTCGACCCGGGCATCGTGGACTCCCTGATGCGCCGCCGCGAGGGAATCACCATCGACGACCTCACCTTGCGAGAGATCGACGTCCTCGAGCAGCTCGCCCACGGGATGTCCAACCGAAGGATCGGCACCGAGCTCACCCTGTCGATCAAATCCGTCGAGAAGCACGTCTCCACGATCTTCCGCAAGCTCGGGCTGATCGACCAGGCCCTCGTCGACCGCCGGGTGACGGCCGCCCTCATCTTCCTGCGAGCCCAGACGGATCCGTTCGGGCTGCAGGTTCGCGCCGCGCTCGACCAGCGAAAGGCCGAACGCGTCGACGTGCCGCGGCACGTCGACCAACCACTCGCGGGACTCCCCGAACCGCACCCCGTCGGCGGATTGCGCGAACGCCCTCGTCACAAGAGCCCGCCGCGGACGCTGACCGCCGCGGACGCTGACCGCCGCGGACGCTGACCAGCACTTCGGTGCCCCCGGCAGGAGTCGAACTCGCAACCTGATCGGTGCATCTAGCCACTAGTCACTGCCTGGGCGAACTTCCGATACCCCATTTGAACCGGTGCCTGCGGTTTCGATCGCCCCGACGCCACTGACCTCAGGGACAACGACCTTCGACCGGGACGCGGGTAGCGTCCGGTCATGGGACGAGAACTGGCAAGGGGCTTCGCACTCTCCACGGCCTGGGTGAACGGTGACGTGGAATCATGGACCGCTCTGGCCACCGAGGGGATCGAGCGCGATGCTCTCGACCTGGTAGGCGAACTGTCCCACATCGTCGGCCAGATGGCCGAGGCGCTGGCGGAGATCGAGGGGCCGGACTGCACTCCGGAGATCGTGCTCCAGCAGATTGCCCTGGATGGCGAGGCGAGTTCCGAGGCGTGAGCGTGGACCACGGATCGAAAGGAACAGGAGGCGGGTAATGGTTCAAGGGGATGCAAGAGAGCGGGCAAATGCGGCAGCCCTGCGAGCGGCGAGAGGTTGGCTACTCGGAATAGGCCTCGCTGGTCAGGTCGAAGAACTGCGGTTCGAGGGTGAAGACGACCCGGTCCCTGCCCCCGGCCTTCCGAAGCTGCTTGATCGATTGGAGAAGGACTTTCATGATGTGTGCGACCTATCGGATCGGGTTGCCATTCTGCTCCGTGATCCCGAGCAGACGCCGGAACGCGTGGCCAGGATCGCCGTAGAGGTAGATGCGACTGAAGAGGGGGCCGATGAAACCGAACGGGTCGCTCGCCGCATCGCACAGCTTGCCTTCGGGGTGTCCTCGGGTCTCCGACCAAGTGAGCGTGTGCAACGACTCGATCGTGCAGCGGTGGCCGTGCTGCATCCGCCCCGGGGGATCGGCAGGCCCGTGGGTCTTGTCAACGACGGCATCGAGCTTTTCACTCGCCATGCTCCTCAACTTCCGGTGGAACTGGGCGGCATCATCTGCCGGATGCTGATCGACCGTAACGTGAACGTGCGATTCGGCGGAGTCACTCTTCGTGTCGGCCGAGGCGCAACCCTCCACCTCATCACCGGCGAGGGCGCCACAGCCTGGGAATCACCGGTTCAGGTCTCAGATCCGGCCAATGCAACAGCAACGGCACTCAAGTTGGCGGGGAAGTCGCTCAAGCACATTCGAGCTACTGCTGTCGCTGAGTGGGGGGATTCCAGGACGTAGGTGGAGTTCCGAAATCCGCACTGCAGTCCCAGCAGAGGACCCGGCCGGCCCACCGGTAGTGCAGATCCCGTAGCCTCTGGCCGAGTAACGGTCAGACCAACGAGAGGAACGGCACGAGGGAGGTAGGGAAGACGACTTCCCCGGTGATCTCGATCCGAAAGGGTGGAGCGCTCCTGACGGCGTTCCCAAGGCGCTCGAGCACTCGTTGCTTTCCCTCGGGAAAGATGACCACGCTCCAGGGGACGCCACTGCCTCCACGAGCGCCCGTGCTCACCGATATGGCCGCCACTTCCCTTCGGCTCCCCACAGCCGGTCCCTTTCCGGCAGCACCCGGCGTATGCTGTCGAGCGAGGGATTCCGACCTCCGAGTGTCAAGATCCCCTCGATCTGATCCGTCTTCCAAAGGTGGTCGAGCACCTCATCCACGGTGGTAGATTCCAACCCCGTCTCATGGTCGATGAGGGCGTTGTTGCAGTCTTCATCTGCGTCCTCGTGCAGACCAATGACAGCGAGGACGTCCTTCGCATCTTCGGAGTCGACCATGACCTCGACGATACCTTCGAGGCGACACCGGTACGGTGATGACACCTCCTCGCACCGTCACTGCATGGACCACCAGGCCAACGCCGTCCGTGCCGAGCCTGGGGTCCACTGGTTGCGGGATCGACCAAAGACGTGATCGACACAGCCGACCGTGACGAACACCATTGCTCAGTCGTCATGTCCTCTCCCCAGTGAGAGCATCGGCCCACTCCAAGATGGTGTCGGCTGTGATCTGATCGAAGATGACGCGCAGGTGCCCGACGTTCGGCACTTCCACGAAGGTGTGAGGCCTGTTCGGTCGTGTAGCACTCTTCGGTACCAACCTGTCTCTCGCCGCTGTGACCACCAGGATCGGTGGGCGTGGGCCAGGGATAGCTTCCACGCTCCTCAGGTAGGCGCTGTTCGTCCCCATCTCCCTCATGACCGGTAGCGGGCCGAAGCCTGATAGCAAGTGGCCCTGGTGCGGTGTGCCGATGGTTACCAGTGCATCGATCGGCGCTCCAAGTGCTGCTGCGTGCTCAGCGACCAGGCCTCCCATCGAGTGCCCGATGACTACGATGGTGTCGTGGATTCGATGTAGCTCGTCGATGAGGTTGACCAGGCGCTCCGCTGAAGTGGTGATTGGTCCGAAGGCCAGTCGCTCGTTGAAATACTTGGTCCGCCAGCCCTGTTCACGAGCGCTGCGCCGGATCGGGGTCAGCGGCCATTCATTACCGGGAGCAGCGAAACCTCCTACGAAGACGAGGGCCCTAGTCATCGTTCAGCACTCGTAACAGCAGGGCGGCGTGCTCATTGTTCAAGTGCTTCACTGCACTGATGTAGGTATCACTGCCATGCCCCATTGCTCAGTCCGCGGTCGCCAACCTGGAGGAAATGCTGACACAGTCACGACCGGCTTGCCATCGCCACAGTTGACGGCGCCGACAGACGCGAAGGACCCCCGGGCCGAGGCCGAGGTCTATTGCCATGTGATCGAGTGATCCGGCGCCGGCCTACCAGGTGAAGCGGGTGGTCGACCTGACCGAAGCTCATGGGCGGATGCTCGGGGAGGGCTGACCGGCTGGGCACCAGGGGGAGCTGGGCTATCCGGGCAAGCGGTGCGATGAGCGATGGATGTCACTTGCCTTGGTCCCGTGATCCAAGACAACTCTGCTGGTGGGAGGGGAGTACGACCGTCGGGTGGATGCGACCAAGAGCGCCCACCACTCCCCCGCCGCACCCTGGCCCGATGGATCACATCGACCACCGGGCCGGAGCCTTCTCCACAGCTCCCGGTCAGTGCTTCGCCGTGGTCACCACTGCGCTCGCGGTGCCCTCGCGTCGAGATCGGATCGCTCGCTCGATCCGGGGTCACGTGGGTATCGTGACGGGGCAACCGACTGTGCTCGCGGACAGACTGATTGGTCGCACCTATCGCCTACTCCGACGCTGATTCGCCTGCGACCACGGCAGGGTTTGAACCTGGGATTTCTCCAGCGGCGGGTGCTGGAAGCAATGGAGTCAACCGGTCACGGAGAGGGCTGACCAGAGAGCCTGCCGGAGTCCCAAGCCCAATCAGGATCGTTGATGATGGGAGAGGTCATACATGACCATCACGAAGTGGCCATCTATCGGGAACTGTCATCGCAGGATCAGGCCGGCACCTTCAGTTCCGACGCAAGACAGCTACGTCCGATTGGCGTGGCAAAGCAACGTAGGGGGTAGGACCGATCCCGGGCGAGGGAAGACAGGCACGCCGATGACGCCTCTGAGGGTCCCGGGAGCGAAATGCAACATCGACTGGACGGCGTGGATGAGAGGGCCTCCTCTCGAACTGACAGCTTCAGACGTCGGTTCCCGGCGGCCGTAACCGAGGAGCACTTCGGACCCACCAGCAAGTCGACTACCCGAACGGGTAGATCTGTCCATCCCGGATGCCCTCCCGTGCACCGGACGCGATGGGGTCCCTCCTCTGCCAAGAGCGCTGGCGCCAGCATTGGGGAAGGCACGGACCGCCCGTGGACTGTCTCGAGTGCATTTCCACGACCTCCGACACTTCTCACTGACCATGCCGGTGGCTACAGGAGCGAGCACAGGAGAATTGATGGACCGGAGAGGCCACTCCTCACCATCGGCTGCTCTGCGGTACCAATACGCAACCGAGGACTGGGACCGGGCGATCGCCGAGGCACTGAGCGGAGTTGTCCCGAAGGCTGACCTGGTCCCGAGCGAGAGCGCAGGCGCGAGTCCTTGGCGCCAGCAGCGCCACCGCCCCGGCCGTGGTAGCGGGTCGCACCCCGTCTGAACTGCACTTCGGCGCCCCCGGCAGGAGTCGAACCCGCAACCTGATGGGTAGAAACCACCTGCTCTATCCAGTTGAGCTACAGGGGCCGTTCCGGGAAGGTCGCTCCGGCTGCTCGGACCTCCATCGGTCTGTGCCACACTAGAGGCTCCTTGGTGGCCGTAGCTCAGTTGGTCAGAGCGCCGGGATGTGGCCCCGGAGGTCGCGGGTTCGAACCCCGTCGGTCACCCTGCTGTCCCCGGCGACGCGAGCGCACCGCTTGCGCTGCCAGGGGCAGGGATTCTTGCATGCAGGCGCCTCTAGCTCAACGGCAGAGCAACGGACTCTTAATCCGCAGGTTCTGGGTTCGAATCCCAGGGGGCGCACCAGGTAGAGGGCAGTTTCCGGAGTTGAGACCGGAAGGGATATCCCATAAATATCCCATCAACAGGTTCAATGGGAACCATGACAGGGAACCATGACAGGGAACCATGACAGGGAACCATGACAGGAACCAAGCGGCTTCTGAGGGGACGGGGCAAGTCCGCCGTCTACGAGTTGCGGGTATCTGCCAGGAAGGACGTTGTCACCGGCAAATACGCCTACACGTCGCGCACCTGGCCGGGGTAGGCGGCCGACGATCCCGAGATCACCACCGCCGACAAGGCACTGGCGAAGCTGGTCAAAGAGCTGGAGGGCAACCGAAGCGGTAGGACGCCCGGCGCCGGTTTCACTGTCGACCAGTTGCTCACGGGGTGGCTCAAGCAGATCACGAGCGAGGGACGCTCCCCCACCACCCTGCGGGAGTACCGGCGACTGATCGACAAGCGCATTAGCCCGGCCCACGGCTCGATGCCGGCCAGGAAGGTCACCGCCCTCGAGCTGGATGATTTATACCAGGGCCTCACCGACGAAGGGCTCGCCCCGGCTTCGGTGCATCAGGTGCATGCCATCCTGCATGCTGGATTCCGCCAGGCACCCGATGAGTTCGGGCAACAACCCTAAAGCTTCACCTGAGGTTTAGGGAGGACCGAGCCGCTGACCTGGGAATCTCGATCGCACCGGAGACACCCATCTTCAACTATGACATCGAGCATCCGATCCTGCCCGACACCGTGACCCACTACGTGAAGCGGATCGGCGAGAAGGTCGGGGTGGACACGCACCTGCACGCCCTAGGGCATTTCGCTGCCACGGAGCTGATCGGGGCCGGCCATGACCCGAGCACCGTGGCCGGGCGGCTGGGCCACGAGGACGCAAGCGTCACGCTGCGGGTGTACAGCGACTAACCCCCGAGCGTGATAGGGACGCCGCCAGCTTCCTAGGAGAGGCCCTGACGCCCGGAGGGTCGGCATGAGGCCAGGCCATGCACCCATGTGTCCCACCCCGCCTGTAGATTCACGAATCGTTGCAACAGAACTTCCTGGTAAACGCCCACTTTTGGACATGTTGTAGATAGGTAGAGGCTGATGCCCACTGGTCAGGAGTCCCCCGTAGAGCCCGATTGGGCCGATAACGCACCGAAAGGCCTCGTCAGGGCAGGGTCCGGCCTCTCGCCGCCGGTCCCACGGTGAGCTATTCCGGCGTCACTGCTGGACACACGACGACCGGCGAACCAGACGCCCTCATCCCGCCGAAGCCCAGGCGAGCACAGAAGCCCAAACGGGGCATCAGGGTTCCGAGGGGCGCGACGATCACGCTCGAGGAGCACCAGGCTCATCCTGGTCTCCGACCGGGTGACCGTGATCCGTAGCACCCAACTCACCCAACGATCCAAAACCAGGGCGCCCTCGTGGCGCCCTTTGCCATGCCTGGAGGCATTCCATGCTCATCACCAAGCAAGCGCCCGGGCTCATGACGATCACCGACATCTGCCGGGTCATCGGCTTCAGCCGTTCATCGTTCTACCGGGCCGCGGCCGCGGGCAGGATCGCCATTGTTCGGGCTGAGGGACCATCAAGCAGGTCACAGCGCCCCGCGACGAAACCTAGGCGATAGCGCCGGGCCCGGAGCTCGGATGGCGGGATCCTCGCTCGACGGGCCCGGCGGAGGGCATGGTAGGCGGACAACCGCTGTTGGGTGCGAATCCTCCTCAGACACACGGGCAAGTGGAGGGGGGAGTCAGCCAGCGGGAGTCGGTGCAGGAAGACCGAGGTCATGCCTCACCAACGCGACGGCCGTGCCCACGGAGGCAACGTCCCGTTGGAAGGTTGCCGTCCATGCCGAGATATCAAGCAGACTGACTGTCGAGAGGCCCTGAAGGTCTCCCTCAAGGGCTCCGGTGTCCCCTATGAGCGTGTGGACATCCGCCGTGGCAGCGGCCAGGCCGCTGACCGTTCGTGAGGGCCGTGTTGAGATTCTGTAAGGCCGTGATCGCCGGCTGCGCATCTGCCTCGGCCTGAGTGTTCGACGTGCTGGACGTCCATGCCCCAGCTTTGGCGCTGAATGTAGCAAGGGCAGCGTTGGCCGGTGCCACATCCGTTGGGTAGGCAGAGCCCGCCGCTGCCGTAGAGATTGTGGTCGGGTACTCACCTGCGGCGCCCCGGTCGTGGACGTAGTGGAAGCCGACTGACTGGAGCCGCTCGACGAACACGCGGCCAATGCCATCCCCTCCAACGCGGACAAGACGACCGCCGTCACCCATGACCTCGTACCGCACCCGCCTTCTTCCGCCACGCTGGCGGCAATGGTGACCGTACAGCGTCGGTGTCACAGGACTGGGGATCAGCCGGCGAGGAAAGTCCTTGCCTTGGACAACTCTCCTTCGCCGGGCATGTGTTTCCAGACGCCGTCCATCGTGGTGTCCTCGATGTTGCGCCGCTGAGTGAGGAATCCACATTCGCCGCATCCGCCGCCCGAACCAGCTATCGCTTCGTGGTGAGAATCGAGTTCCCTGCCAAGCGCAATCTGTTCGGGCGTCAACTCCCCAACGCGGTCATCGCCGGCTGCGTCAGACATCCGGACCTCCCTCTACCGCCGCCGGGTCAGTTGAGCGAGGTCCCGCCGCCACGCTCCTGGCCCGGCAACTTACTGCACGGCGCACTGGTTCTGCTCGTGCCGGGCAGCGAAGGACCCCCGGCCGTAACCGGGGGCCATCGCCAGCTGATCGAGCGACCCTTCCACGGGGCCGGGCAGGATTCCTCGATCCGGTACGGGGAGGATGGCCCCCCGACCGCTGCGTCGCGCCTCCCCCCCTGGCTGCGACAGAGTTGATTCAACATGCGTTTGGTGGAAAGCGAAACCCCTGTCTTTCCGAACCGACCCTTGTTTCTTGGGGAGCGGGCTCGTGAGAAAGGTGGCTGCGCCCACTAGCGATCCTGCGCGGAGCGGCAACGTTCTTGAACCATCCGACCACGAGCTGCGCATATATGGTCAACTCGACCATCTATCCGGTGCGTCACCGGGGGAATGGGTCGGAAAAGTGTCTGACGTTGCTGTTGGAAAGATTCGGAATCCGTGGATGGTGATCCTGCTATCAATCATCACCCTCGGGATCTACGCCCTCTATTGGCAGTATGCATCCTTCAAGGAGATGAAGGAACACGCTGGCGAAGGGATCGGGGGTGGTCTGGGGCTGCTTTTCGCCATTCTTCTTGGGATCGTGAATGTGTTCCTGCTTCCATCCGAGGTCGGCAACCTGTACGCCAAAGAAGGTAGAGAACGTCCGATCTCAGGTCTCACCGGGTTCTGGGTAGTGCTGCCCATCATTGGCGGAATCATCTGGGTAGTGAAGACCCAGGGCCGGCTCAATGACTATTGGAAGGCTCACGGCGCAACCGCCGCCTGAAGCCACGAGCACCCCCACACCCCACCCCCCCCAACCCCTACCCGCACCGTTGGCGGGGCACAGGCGCGATCCTGTGCGGAGTGGCAACGTTCCAGCGGGTTTCCGGGCCAGCCGCGCCGTGAGGCCCATGGTGCCGTCGCCAGTGGGGCTATCGTGACCGCATGGTCGATTTTGCAACAGACATACTGAAGTCGTTCAACGATGCTCGCGGCGCTGGCACGGCGGTGCAAGCTTTGGAGGACGCCTATCACCACCCCAGCGACTCTACGAGCAAGCAGCTAATTGAGGCGGTCAATACTGCGGAGAAGGCATACCAAGCAGCCGCTGACCAGTGCGGCGTGTTGCTCCGGCAGCTGTTGGAGAGGTCTTAGGGGCACTCCGGGCCCGGCGCCTTTCGCCCGGGCCGTCGAGACTCGACAGCGTGCAGCTCCGCCAGCCCCTCGACGTGGCGGCAGCACGACCACAGTCGCACCCGCTTGCGCCCGACCATCGTCCGCCCGACCCACCGGACGGGCTCCGGGCAGTCCGCCGGCGTGTCGACTCGGTAGCCGGCGCCACGGCTCACCATGCGCCAGCAGACCCCCGGCTCGGCACGGATGGCGTTGGTGTAGTAGTCACTGTGATCCACTGGGACACGGTAGGGCGGGGGTGCGACGGCCAGCCAGGGCTAGTCGCCCGATCGTTCCGCCTGCACGGATTCAGCCCACTGATGAAGCCGCGCCCCCTCGCGGGCAACGGTCGGGATGACGTCGATTCCATATGGACCGGTGCGACGTTCCACGATGTTGCTCAGGAGGATCACGGCATCCTCGAGTCGGCGTACACGTTCTTCGGTTGTCATGCCTCCGAGAGTAGACCGCGCTCCCCGACTGAAGCCCTCGAGGCTCGTTCCGCCACGCGGCCGGACGAGGGGGTGACCAACGGATCAGGAATCCGGCGGGAGGCCATCCCATAATGATTCCCATAATCCTGCACGCTACGAACAGGGGTTAGCCGTCGAGGTCATATGATAAGTCCAGGTCAGACTACCTAGCGGAGTCTCCGGTATCCCACTGATTCCAATGGATTCACTCTCTTAGTCCGCAGGTTCTGGGTTCGAATCCCAGGGGGCGCACCAGGTCAGAGACAGTTTCCGGAGCCGTGGGCGGGGCAAGTGCGCCCTCTACGAGCTGCGGGTGTCCACCGGGCGTGATCCCGTCACTGGAAAGTACGCACAGTTCAGCCGGCGATGGCCGGGGTATGCCGGCGAGGAAGGAACGGCAACGACCCCGAGGTCGACACTGCCGACAAAGCCCGCGCCAAGCTCGTCAAGAGGCTGCAGGGCGACCGGAGCGGTAGGACCGCCGGCGAGGGCGTCACGGTCGATCAGTTGCTCGCCAAGTGGCTCAAGCAGATCACCAGCGAGGGTCGCTCCCCTGCCACCCTGCGCGAGTACCGGCAGCTGATCGACAAGAGGATCAGCCCGGCCCTCGGGCACGTGCCCGGCCCGGAAGGTCACCGCACTCGAGCTGGACGAGTTCCGCCAGGGCCTCACCGACGAAGGGCTCGCCGCGGCCTCAGTCCGCCAGGTGCACGCCATCCTTCGGGCCGAGTTCCGTCAGGGCGCCAAGTGGCGCAACCTCACATCCAACCCCGCCACGGACGCCAGTCCGGCCAAGCTGGTGAGCAAGCCCAGCGCCGTGCCGACTGTGGCAGAGGTGCAGAAGATGGTCGCCGCCGCCAACGCCGACGACCCCGATATGGCTACGTTCATCGCCCTGGCGGCGGTCACGGGGGCCCGCCGGGTGAGCTGTGCGGGCTCCGATGTGGCGATATCGACTGGACGGACCTCACCCTCACGATCGAGAGGTCAGTTGTCACGATGGGGCGGGGCCAGCTCATCACGAAGGACACGAAGACCCACGCCGTACGCCGCCCGACGCTCGACACCTTCGAGGAGACAACCATAAAGCTCTGCTTGAGGGTTAGGGAAGCCCGAGGCGCTGACCTGGGAATCTCAATCACAGCGGGGGCACCTATCTTCACCTGAGACCTCGAACGGCCTATCCCGCCGAACACCGTGACCCACTACGCGAGGCGGATTGCCGAGAGGGTCGATGTCGACACTCACCTACACGCCTTGCGCCACTTTGCCGCCACTCAGATGATCGGTGGCGGACACGATGTCTGGACCGTGGCCGGCCGGGCCGCCGTGACGCCTCGGTGACGCCTCGGTGACACTCAAGGTCTACAGCCAGGCCCTGCCCGAACGGGCCAGCGACGCCACCGCTGCGCTCGGTAGGTGGGACCCCCAGCCTGCACCGAGCGGTGAGCGACCAACAACATGAAGTCCATCGGATACTGCAGCTTTGGGCGAACCTGCCGGGACCGTCTCCTGAGTCGTTTCGCCACGCTCGCGGCTGCAAGCAGAGATCAACCAAGTCTGAGGACAGCGCGACCCGGAGCCGGCAGCGAGGACGGTGTCACCATGCTGAGCTCGAGTCGGAGCCGAACAGGAGTCATGTCGGCGTGGTGGTCAACAAGACCTCTCTGTCGGCGGTCCATCAGCGGACCGGTACCTCTGCGCTGCGATTGAGAACTTCCGCTAGGCGTGTCTCCAGCCGCAACTCGTAGACAAGCAGACTGTCGAGTTCGGCAAGTGGGGAACTGAGGGCCGTGCCGCGCAGTGAGCGAAGTTGGCCCTCCGCTTGTTGGCGCCGGGCGTGGCTTCGTTCGATGGCTGTGAGGATTTCTAACTGGTCATTCATGTGCGTGTTCCTTGACTTGGTTGGTACGTCTATCGAGTACGTGGGCTCAGTTTGTGCAGGCGCGCCTTGGCATCAACAGCTGATCGTTGAGCTATCCGGCGCAAGGCTTCTCATGAGTTCCACACTGAGCGGGGTTCCGCTTGTGCCAGCAGATGGACTTCATCGTGGGCACACATGCTGATTGGCCCCTGGCCGGCAATACATCTGGGAGCGTCGGCGTGGAGTCGACAACCTGTACCGAGGCATCGACGGTATCGATGCCTCGAACTGCGTGGAGCCGAGCGTCGCAGCCTTGTCTGGCTCACGACAGCGCGTTTTCTACGCATCATGCGTACTGCTTGGGAAGTACTCTACACCCATTCGAAGCGAGATTGAGCCGAGGTGGCACCCACCCATTGTTGTGGGGCATTTGGGGACCAATTGCCCTTTCATTGACGCTCTGATCCGCTCACAGTGGAACAATGCTCATCAGGGCGCCGGGCCGGGAATTTGAATGACTCGATTCCGGCTTGTCGTCACCATTGGCCTTGCCGCCCTGGTCATCGCAGGGTTTGGTGTCGGGATGGCGGTTGCCGACGGCGAGTCGTCGCCGCAAGGAACTAGGACAGCATCACCATCTGAAGTAACCACGGCACCTTCGCCATCTGACGGATCGAGCTACACCTACTACCGGTCGATGATGGGTAGATACGGGTCTGGCTCGATGATGGGCGGGTCCGTCGGCAGCATGATGAGCGCATCGGGTTATCGCTGGGTGATGGGCGGGACGGCGGCTCCAGGTTGGATGAATGGCGGGGAGCTGCCTGGGTACATGATGGGCACGAATACCGATGCGGGGGAAGTCATGGGTGCGCTGTTTGCAAATGCACCTGGCCCCCGGATCAGCTCTGCTCAGGCTGCTCAACTCGGCAACGAGATGCCCACTGGAGCTACGGACAACGGCGGACGCAACACCATCACCTTCTCGGGCCAATCTGTGCATTTCGTCGCATTGGCAAGTCCATCGAATGGTCCAGACGAGACATTTCGCATCGCTGGTTTGGTGAACCCCACCATCGTTGTGAATCGAGGTGCCCGAGTCGGTATCGAGGTAGTCAACGCCGACCCGAACACTGCCCATGGCCTGGTCGTCACCGCCAATGGATCTACGTCCTCGTGGATGCCGATGATGACGGCTGGTCCGGCGTTCAATAGCGCAGCGCTGTGGTTCCTCGGGAATCCAACATCTGCTGGCATGCACATTGGAACGCTGAGCCTCACTGCCGAGACGACGGGAACATACCAGTATCTGTGCCCGGTGCCGGGCCATGCTCAGAAGGGAATGGCTGGGTCCTTCGTGGTCGTTGGCTGACGGAGGAAGCGTCACATAGGATTCGTTGAGGGTCACTTCACCTGTGTGACCGCGATTATGGGACGGCGGATGACCTGAGGCCCCTGACGACCGCCCCCCAACCGGTGCAAACGCCTCTCCCACTCGGCGCTCGATGGGCCGATCGCGACTACAACGTGACTACAACTCCGGCAAAGGTCAGCGAAGCGTGGAGAAGGTCGGGAACATACTTACTGGCCAGCACCACAATTGAAACAACGTTGATCACTGGTGGGAGGCCGCAGAACCCACTCTTCATCCGCAGGTTCTTGGTTCGAATCCCAGGGGCGGACGAGGTCACCCGAGGTCGTCGCCCTCGACCGCAAGCACTGGGGCCTGCTCGGAGGAGAAGGTCGGCGGCGCTGGGACAACCCCGGGCACGAGCCGCGTAGCGCTCGTCCCGACGACCGCCTCATCGCCCGACTACTGCGTCCACGCATCCTCGACCAGACCCGGGCATCGTCAAGCTGACCATCGGCACTCCAGCCCCCCGCTGCTGCCTCAAACGTCGGTCGGACGCCCTGCGTCCTGCTCCGCATGCCTGGCATGGGCGCGAACCTTCGTGGTCGGAGCACTGGGTGTCGTGGCAGTCCCGCGTATGGTCGGGGTCCAGTTTCGTTGGGAAACTGCCGATAACGAAACTGCACCTTCAAAGGCGGGTCCGAAAGGCGGTTCGAGATGAGCGATGTCAGTCAGGGTGAAGGGTGGTGGACGGCCGAAGACGGCAAATGGTACCCACGCCACGTACGCCCGTTGCTTGCCGCAACTCAGCAAGTGAAAGGCACCTCAGGACCAGCCGACTCTCCGGAGACCGCACTGCAAGCAGGTGTCAGAGATCAAACGTTTCCGACACCCCCGCAGGTCCCAGCCGTGGGTGCATGGCGAACGTACGCTGAAGAGAGTTCGAGCAAGGGGGTGAGGCAATGATCGTTCTCCCCCGGCTGGCAAGGTCCCTGCATCATCCGGCGCTCGCGGGATTGCTTGGACTGGTGCTCATTGGCATTGGGATCTTCGGTCTTGTCAGCGGTCACATCGGCAGGGTCTGGTCGATCCTGCTCTTGGTGATCGGCGCGATCAACCTTCTGCGGTTGATCGTCAAGGAATCTGAAGGCGGTCGCCCGAAGTCAATCGCAGCCTGACCCATGGCAGTGACCACGTGTTTGGTTGCACCAGAAGGATCACGTCAAGTCTCCTCTGGTCAGTTCCGCACATGGCTATTCACGAAGCGATGTTATCGATGATCGCCTTCGCCGCTTCCATCACCGCTTCCCGGCGCCGTGGCGCCGGATTGGTGGGGCAGGGCCAGCCGAGGGACATTGTCATTGTTCGGGGTCACCCTGCCGGTGGTCGACGCACCGACTCCGAGGAGCACTTAGAAGGTGCTCCCTCCAAGTTGACCAGGTCGGTTGGCTCTTATCCAGGCACATGTTCCTCATCGGCTGGACCAGCAGTTTCGGGTCTGCGGAGTGGACGGGTCTTCATCGATCCCCGTTGCTGACGTCTGACCACTCAATCCCTCGGGTCCGGGCAACGTCACGCAGCCAGGCGCTGGTATGCCTGGCCGACCGCCGAGAGCTGACCGGATACCATCGCCGCGGACACCAGATGATCGAAGCTGGAGCGCACCTCGGTGGAAGCCTCGGCGTCGAGCGCCGGGGTGAAGGTCTGGTAGGCGAAGAAGTTGAGAGTGCTGAACGGTGAGACGACCAGGAACTTGTTAGCTCGTGCGTAGTGCACCACGGCAGTGAGGAACTGCTCGTCAAGTGGTTCCCAGAATCTGTAGGTGCCGATCTTCTGCTCAATGGGCGCCGCCTGTGGGCCGTCGAGCGGGGAGCCGTCAGTGCCCTCCTTATAGAGCCAGCACTCAGACATGATCAGCGGCTTGTGCGTCGCAGCTGCGGCGGCCACTTGGCGGATCATGTTGTTGAGGTCCACCTGGGCGATGGGGTAAAGGTGCAGGTCGACGTAGTCGATGGCGGTTTGCGCCAGCATCATCTGGTCGTAGCTGGGGTCGGTCCAGGTCCCGGTTCCGGCACCCACCAAGGTCCCGTCCTTTTGCAGGCCGCTCATGACCGTGTTCACGAACTGCACACCGCTGGCGGCGGAATCGAGATTGATGCCGGGATTATGGAACACCGCGGTATACGTGTCAGGCTCGGTGAGGATCGACAGATATGCAGGGTGCAAGTCGTTGATGATCGTCTGCGCCATCTGGTGGTCGGCGACTCCGTAGCTCTGCAACGTGAGCCCGGCGTAGTAGCTGGAGACCGCGAGCGTTGAGATGTTCCCGAACAACGGGTTCTCCTCCACTGTCAGCGTCATGCCCTCTTGATGCACCACTTGGGCGATGTCCTGGTAGTAGGTCGTGTACTCGGCGCTGTCGGGAAAGTTCGGGACAAGGAGCGGAAAGCTCACCTGGATCGTGACGCCGGTCTCGCCGATCGCTTTCATCCGGTGGACCATCGTGGTGGAGGAATCGAGCGAGTTCGTCTGAAGTATCCCGGGGCGCATGACGTTACCGTCGGCCGGCTCGAGGGCCGACGAGATGTCCGTTGAGTCCGGCGTAGTGGCTCCACTGCCCGCGAACAGAGCCGAAAAGGCCCGGAGCTGAGTCTGCAGCACGTTGTAGGTGCCCAGATACCCTGCGGGCACAGATGGCGGAGCCGGCACTGTCGTGGTCGTGGCCGGTGTTGTCGTTGGGGCGGCCGAGCTCGATGCACGCGTCGAGGAAGTCGATGTGCCGCCCGTGGTGACGCCACAGCCCGTTAGCACGACCACCGTCACGAGCGCTGTCACGGAGTACCTCACCGCTTGCTTCATGGACAGCCACCCTTCATCATCGCGGCCCTGCCGTCATGATGACTCCCAGGTATTCGGAAATCATGATCAGACTGTTAGCGACATTCGGGAGTCCCTGCACCCGGATCATCACCAAGCTCCGGCAACCGAATCACCGCCATGGATCCCCTGGTGAGCGAAGACGTAGTGAGCTACTGCCTGGACCTGGGCACCAGTGGCCTCCGCGGTGATGTCGATGAGTTTCGAGCAGTCCTGGACCATCATGACCGTCGTGGCCACGCCTCTGGAATTGGTACTGGCATCGGCGAGAGTGAATATGTACGCGGCGTCGCCGAAGCAAGAAACCGGGGCGGCAGTCGTGTCTTGAGCTGTGTCCTGACAGTCCGCGACGCTCTCCAATGTGCTGGCCGAGGTCCCAGGCGCTGGAGTGAGCAGAATCACCAGGTTGGCGCCCGTTGTTGGGTCAGCGTAGCTACGGTTCACAGTTCCCGAGGAGCTGGACGCTTTGGGCGCCGGCTAGGTGGCTCCCGCTGCTGCCGTGATCTACGCCGATGTTGGGCAGGTTGCGGAGACAGTGCTCGCTGAGGATGTCGGCGTGACGGCACTCTTCGAGATTGTCGGCGCAGTGACGCTATTCGAGGACGCGGGCGAACCAGATGAAGTGCAGCCGGCGAGGAGCAACACGAACAAGAGAGGGATCGCCACTCCATGATCCGGTCGGCGGATAACTTGACCCGGGCCCGGATCGGGCGCCCCTCCGGTGGCTGTGGGAGGGTCTCGATCGCGGGGCATTACCCTGAGCCCAGCAACAGTCCCGATTCCGAATCGAACAAGTGGAGCGAGTCACACGATGGACAACAGGCCGGGCGCTGAACCCAGGAACCTCAGTTTGTTCAAGAGGATCGTCGACTGGGTACTTCTGCTATTCACCTGAGTGGTCGGGTCCTCTGCCTGCCTGCGAAGATGCCGTCGAACTGCCTCGCCGATCCGGCGTCTTGGGAGACCGCCTCTGGCGCGAGAAGTCGACTGCCCCCGGGATGGGCAGTTTCGGTCAGGTGACCAGGTCTCGGCCACCAGACAGTTCCCAGGTGTCTAGTGCGCAAGCTGGAAAGGCAGCGCTTCTGACAACCACGAGAACACTTGCTCTTGCCACACTTGTTGTCCCATCCCTTCACAATGCCCACCGGCGCCTTCGTCCGCCGTGAAGGAACGGAAACGCTGCTCGCAGAGACGGGCATCGAAGAGTTCGTCGCTCTGGCTGGCAAAGTCGCCCTCGCCTTCAGTCACCAGGGTGGGACAGGCAATGCGATCGGCCCTACCCTCCTGCATGTAGTCGATCAATGTCCGGAGCCAACCGCCAAACGTCGGCGCACCCATGGCCACCATGCGAGAAGCGTAGAACTCGCGATTTCGAACGTCGGTAATGAATCCCTCGAGTTGGCGGGCAATTCCTGGGTCAGCATCGAGCACTCGTTGCCGGTCCTCGGGACTGAACATGTCGATGAAGCGGGAGGTGAAGTCGAACTGGCCAGGATCGCAGACGAGTGTAGGAATGCGATGTTCCCTGCTCGCCCCCGAGGTGCCAATTTCCCGCGTATGGTCATACCTCAGCGGGAGGGGTCAGGGGCCGAACTTCGATGGATCGAGACTAAGAGATCGGCGGCGGGGAGCCGGCCGGCCGATTCCTGCCGTGGGCCTCGTGGCTCGACACCCACTCGTCGGCTGCGATAGCCGATCCGAGGGACAGCTCACCGCACAGCACGGTCGCCGCCACGATCTCCGCGAAGGCGCGCACGCGCTCTGGGCCGTAGCAACCGAGCGCCTCGAGACATTCTCGCTGCGTCGGCAGGCTGGTCCCGCCGCCGACGGTGGCGACTACGAGGGACGGGATGGTGACCGAAAAGTAGTAGCTGCCGTCATCGCGCAGCTCGCTGAAACTGAAGCCGGCTGACGACTCGGCCACGTTGCCGACGTCCTGGCCGCACGCGATGAACATGGCGGCGATCCCGTTCGCGTAGTGGGCCCCGTTGCTGACCGCGCCGCCGAGCAGGCTGCCCATGTTCGAAAGCTGGCGTAGGCGGTAGAGGTGCTCTGCGCTCGTGTGCATCACCCCTTCGATCGGCTCGGCCGGCAACGTCACCTCGGCCACCACCCGCTTGCCACGGGTGTGGAGGTTGTTCATGCTGGAGTGTTTCTTGTCGGTGTCCAGATTGCCGGCCAGCGCGAAGTCCTTGAGCCCCGGGGGGTGCTGGTCGATCATCCACTTACACGCCTCGTGGACGGCCTTTGTCACCATGTTCTGGCCGGCAGCATCGCCGGTGGTGAAGTTGAACCGGAGCCATCGCATCGGGCCCAGCGCGTACTGCTCGATGTCGCGAAGCCTCCCGAACCGCGACGTCTCCTCGGCCTTGGCCTTTATGGTGACGAAGTTCTTCTCGACCCAGTGGCCGAAGTCGCGGGCATCTCGGGCGTCTTGGAACACGAACACCGGTGCCCGCTGCATGGCGTCGTCGATGACCGTCGTGGTGACGCCGCCCGCCTCTCGGGTGAGCCGCATCCCCCGGTTGTAGCTGGCGACCAGGGTGCCCTCGGTGGTTGCCAGCGGCACGAAGTACTCCCCGCGTGCGTGCTCGCCGTGGACCAGGAGCGGACCGGCGAAGCCGAGCGGCACCTGGGCGACGCCGCTGAAGCCCTCCATGTTCCCGTGCAGAATGCCCGGATCGAACGAGAAGCTGGCGATGTGATCGAACTGTGTGCCCGTCTCGGCGCTCACCACCTGGCGCCGTGCTGCTGCCGCATCGTGGGTGTAGTCGTCACTTTGGTCACGTGGGAGCTGGTGCATGGTCGATCCTCCTTGGTGAACCATTGCGCAGGTGGGCTTTCACGCCGCCAACCTACGCCCTCCCTCCGATCGAGATCAGATCGAAGTTGCATGGCCACTGCCTGCTACCGATCCGGCATGGCGGCCCCGCTGCCCTCCTACCGGTCCGAGCAGGTCGGCGAAGGAGAAACCCCCCACATGCCCGTCGAGCCGCCATCGGCAAGGTGTTGTTCCATCCAACAGGCTCCGGGGGCCGACCCGCGACATTCGTCCCGGTTGAGGAGCACCAGGACGACAGACAGGGGCCGATCGACGATGAACGCTATGGGACGTTCGTCGGGGGTCCTCATTGAGCAGTTCCTCTGTCCGCCAGTGATGACCCAGGAGTCGCTGCTCCTTCGCGTGAAGTCGAGCTGGGCGAGCACTGGCGGTGAGCGTGAAGCTGCTTGGCGCGACCTGACCGGCAGTGAGCGTGAAAGGTGTGCAGCAGGTCGCGGCATGTGACACGCTTGGCAGGTCAACCGAGCGGCTTGTCCACGGGGCGCCGCACGTCCGATAGTGGCCGTAGGTCAACAAGAGGAGTCGTCATGGATCAGCAGAGTCCTGGTGACAACAGTCCAAACGGTGCACGACTCGGCGGCGGGGCGATCGCCTCGCTTACCGGAGTCGGGCTGCTGCTCATCTTCATGATCCAGAACACCGAGAAGATCACGCTCCACTTCTTGCTCTGGAACTTCACCTGGCCACTCTGGTTGTTCACCCTCGTCACGGCATTGTTCGGGGCGCTGGTGTGGTTCGGACTGGGCGTCATGCGCCGTCACCGGCGTCGCAAGGCGCGCCGCGAATACCGACGGGGCTGACTTGCAGCACGCTCTTGCCCTCCGCATGTCTGAGCGCGGTCGGCTTCAGCGACCGAATGGTCGTAAGTGGCTACGCCAGCTTTCAGGCGGACCATCCAAGCCCTGCCGGAGTGCTGACCCGTGCTGGTCCTGACTACGAACCGCTCCGATCTCGGTGAATTGAGGTCTTTCGGCACTATTGGAATCTTGTCCGCCGCTGGAAACTGAGGCAATGGGCACACTTGTCCTCGTAGTCATCGTGGTTGTTGTGCTGGGAGTCCTCTACCTGGCCTTGGCACTGAAGATCGTCAAACAGTACGAGAAAGGTGTCCTGTTCAGGCTCGGAAGGGTCATCGGCACCCGCGAGCCTGGTCTCCGGGTGATCATTCCGCTCATCGACAGACTCAATCGGGTGTCACTGCGGATCGTCACCATGCCGATCCAGTCGCAGGGCATCATCACCCGGGACAATGTCAGTGTCGATATCTCTGCGGTCGCGTACTATCGCGTCATCGATGCAGTGAAGTCGGTCGTCGCTATCGAAAGTGTCAGCGCCGCCATCGATCAGATCGCCCAGACCACGCTGAGAAAAGTCGTGGGCAAGCACACGCTCGATGAAGCACTGTCCGAGACTGACAAGATCAACCTCGACATCCGCCAGGTCCTCGACAACACGACGACCGATTGGGGCATCGAGGTGACGCTTGTCGAGCTCAAGGACATCCTGCTGCCCGAGAGTATGAAGCGGGCGATGGCACGTCAGGCTGAAGCAGAGCGGGAGAAGCGAGCCAAGATCATCAATGCGGAAGGAGAGTCTCTGGCTGCTGCCGCTCTGGGCCAGGCGTCCGACACCATGATGGCTCACCCGCTGGCGTTGCAGCTCAGGAACCTGCAGACCCTCGTCGAGATCGCGGTGGACAAGAACTCCACCGTCGTGTTCCCCGCCCCCCTGATGTCCACGATCTCCGAGCTTGGCTCATTCATCGCTCGGGAGGCTGCTGCAGCGGGGGAGCCCCTGCAGCAGCCTCCCGGCTCGGAGTAAGGACACTTGTCGGCATCGAAATTCGCCCCATTCCGAATACAGAAGTCAGGACGAAAAGGTCCCATCCTGACCTATACCCGGGCGATCATGGACAGGGGAACTGCCCCAGGACGGGTGCGACCGTTACTTCCTTATCCTCGAGAGGATCTCGTCGTCGCCCTTCCTGTCGAGCGTCCTCTTGCCGTTGCAGCCCGCACAGATGAGATGTAGGCCCTTCTTGATTCCGAAAGGACCATCCGCAAACTCGTAACAGGTCATGTCTTGAGAATCGCCGCAAGTAGGGCATCGGTACTCGACGGTCCCTGGCGGCTTGGCGTGTTTGTACTTGTCTTCCTGGATGGATTCGCCCGCCGCACGCCCTTTCCATCCCTGCATGCTGTAGTCCGACAAAGGCCTCCGCAGCCCTTTGCGCCTTCTCGCAATCTACCCGGTCCATGGTGACCTCAAGTGCTGTGTAGGTGGCACTCGCGTAGCCAGCATCCTGGGACCGCGTCGGGGCTACGGCCCTCGTCACTTCCGTTGCGGGACGGACAGGGGGAATGAACGCGTCCGAGCGACCAGACACGAAGTGCGCACCACCAATACACGAACCGCAGCCGATCTGACCACTCGTGGGTAGAGAGGGGCCCGGCGGCAGGACGGAACAGAGCCGCCGCCCACGCCACCGGAACTGGGGAGCGACAGCCGGCAGTGCTTCTCTCGTCGGCGCAGATGGGGCTGACTTGCTCAAGCCAGTCGGGCGGGTTTGGGACCTTGTGCCCTACAGGTCAGAACAGGTGCAGTGCACAGTGGGTGGAGTGCCGGGTGGCGATGGCCACGTGAGGCGCAGGTCATGAGGACCGAGACCGGAAGGAATTCCGACATGGCGGCCACCAGCAATGAGGCAGCTTCGACCAAGGTACATGGCGCGTTCCCCTCATTCGGGGCTCTGCAGGGCCTGACCATCATCGACACGGGCACCGTGGTCGCCGCGCCCTTCGCATGCGAACTCGCAGCGGAGGCTGGCGCCCAGGTGATTCGACTGTCCCTGCCCACACCTGACATTGTCGAGATGTCGCCGGAACGCTTGCAGAGCGGCAACGAATCGGTGTCGACCTGGTGGGCCCAGGAGAACCGCAACAAACTCGACATGGTCATCGACTTCACCAAGCCGGAGGCCAAGGAGGTGTTCGGGAAGCTGCTCATGAGGGCTGACATCTGGATGGAGTCATCCCGTCCCGGCACCTACTCCGAGCGCCTCGGCATCACCGACGAATGGGCCCTCGGGATCAACCCCAGGTTGGTGATCGTCCACATCTCGGGCTTCGGTCAGGACGGCGATCCCGGTACTTACAATCGGGCCTCCTACGACGTCATCGGACAGGCATTCAGCGGGTTCATGAGCATGAACGGCGAGCCCGACGGCCCTCCGATGAAGGTGAGCCCCTTCGTCAACGACTACATCACCGCGCTCTTCGCCCTGTGGTCCGCATTGGCCGCGTACATCTCCGTCCAGCGCACGGGCTGCGGCCAGACCGTAGACGTGGCGCAGTACGAGTGTCAGTTCAAGCTCCTGGCGTGCGGCGTCATGGACTACCTCATGCTGGGTGATGAGCATCCCCGGACTGGCAACGACGACCCGTCGGGCGTGCAGCCCTACGGGGTCTACCCGGCCCGGGAGGGCCATATCAGCATCGGGGCCATCGGTGGGCCGTTTCTCCGCCTCAAGTCGATCGTCCCCGGCCTCGACCAGGACAAGCTACAAACCGTCGTCGACCAGATTGTCTACGCCGACGAGATCAAGGAGCACGTCGTGGCCTGGCTGGCCGGCCTCTCCGCAGATGAGGCCGAACAGATTCTCAACTCCCACAACATCCCGTGCAGCAAGGTAATGACGGTCCACGACATAGCCGCCAACCCGCACTACCAGGCTCGCGACATGGTTATCGAGTGGGAGGACGAAGTCGGCGGGAGAGTTAGAGGCACCGGGATGGTGCCAAAGTTCTCGGGGACGCCCTCCCAAGTGTGGCGGGGTGCCCCCACACGGGGAAGGGACACCGACGCCATCCTGGCGTGGTCCGGCTGCGACGATGCGCAGATTGCAACCCTGAAGACCGCCGGCACTGTCCAGTAGCAAGTGGTCGGCCTGGTCGGCGGCTTATGACCCCCGCCCTGTCGGGCACGGCTGTCGGCGGGGGCATTCCCCTGCAGCGGTCGGCAACATGTCGACTCGGCCTATCGAGGCCGGGCCACCGCGCGGAGGGCCTGGGGAACCCTTTGGGGTGGTCGACCGTTACTCGCGCCAATGAGGTTGGGCTAGGCCTCGTGGCAAACGACATGAGTCGGAAGGCTTCCCGGCAAACGTGCTCCCGGTGACCGTCATAGGGACGGATGCTGACACCGAGGATTGCTGCTCAGTGAGCCCGCCCAGCTCGAAAGTTGTGGCAGGCGCTCAAGTTCCGCCGCCAACGCGCCGACGCAAAGTGTGTGTCACGAGATTCCGCGAAGATGTACATGGACAGCGACCACGAACAGGCCATTGTGGGAGAGCTCTACGAATGCGTCATGCGGCACATTCCCGCCCAGTACGAGCGCCAGGGTGGCAAGTGCTCGGGCTGCAGCAAAGATCTGCCGTCTGCAGCGGACGGCTTGCTTCGCTTGAGCGGCGAGCTCGAGTGCATTTCCTGCGCCCTCAAGAGCCACAGCTATTCGAGCTGATTGCCCCCGTCGTCGAACACCTCACGCTCGGGCTCGTCGTAGCCGGGCTCGGGTCGGGCAGGGTCATTGCGGTGGCGGCCTCGACATACACCCGCCAGCCCCATTCGTACGTCGACGTGTCATCCCCGCGTCGCTGGCCTCGCCTTCTTCACCCGTGGCGATGGGTCCCATCCCGAAGAGTCGGTCAGCCTGGCACCTGCCGGTAACCCTGATGGGTGAACTCGACATGAGAACTGATGGGAGCGTCCAACCACCCGGCGATCTGGGAGTGCGTCCAGCAGCCTGGAGGTGGCACTCGCGTAGCCGCCGATCAGGGACGTTCGGCGGCGTGGATCACCTACTGCACTGCTTCGCCACGTTCGCCCATGCCCCTCCGGTTCCCCTCCGACCGGCACCGTCGTGCCTACAACGTGAAACTACGAATCCCGGTGAAGCCTGAACTGGGCTGGAACCATACGTACAGCTCACAGGCAATAGTGACGACAAGCGACGAGTGCCGGGAAGCGCAAGTTCGCACTCTTGATCCGCAGGTTCTGGGTTCGGACCCCAGGGGGCGCACCAGCAGGTATTTGTTCCGGCTGATCCTGGACGACCCAGTTCCGGGTGCTCCTTTGCGCAGTTCCGGCAGATGCTCGACGTCGTTCCGGGTGGTGCCCGGCCTCGTTCGCGATCACCTGGGCGTGATGCCCCACGACCCAGTCCAGCGATCCCCGGGGGGCAGCACCGCCACATCGGTTCCCGAGCTCAGGGCGTCGGGCGGGCAGGTCATCGGCTCGACGGCCAGGGACGTGCGCCGCTCCTCGGGGTCCAGGGTGTCGCCGGTGTAGATCATCAGGTACCCGAATCGCTCATCCGCCCAGACGGTCGTCCCCTGGCCGCCGTCGGGGTGATCGAGCTCGACCCGGACCCTGCCGTCGGCGCCCCGGGAGAGCCCGGTGTAGCCGGTGTCCAGCCGGGTGACTCCGATCAGCCGCCCTTGGGTGAAGTCGTACTCCGTACCGGCCACCGGGCCGCGGCCGATCGGCAGGCCCCGATTGTCGGCGATGAGCCGCGTGGAGGCAGGCACTTCGAGCCGCATTGTGTCGACCGAGTTGGTACCCACGGTCAGATAGGGGTGGAAACCGAGGCCGAAGGGGAGATCGGTCGGGCCCAGGTTCTCGGCGTCGGC
>Ga0182010_10000015_pt1 | contig 95182 bp, 91 predicted proteins | sample 611E1MmetaG_FD_120488 | JGI IMG/M metagenome (GOLD analysis project Ga0182010, IMG submission 120488) | Permafrost microbial communities from Stordalen Mire, Sweden - 611E1M metaG | ecosystem: Environmental > Terrestrial > Soil > Wetlands > Permafrost | place: Sweden: Stordalen | collected... | reverse complement strand
TCGGGGTCGAGGGAGCTCGCCCGCCGTGCTGCACCCCTCTGGTCGTTCATGCGATCGGCTCTCCCGGGTGACCCCGGGACGGCGGTGCCGCAGGAGCCGGCCCCCCAGACGGAGCAGGGCCCGTGGTGTCGACGACCCACGTGTCCTTGCTGCCGCCGCCCTGCGAGGAGTTGACCACCAGCGAGCCCTCCCGGCGGGCGACCCGCGTCAGCCCGCCACGGGTCACGTAGGCGCGCTCGGGGCCGAGCAACGTGAAGGGGCGGAGGTCGACGTGCCTCGGGGCAACCTCACCGGCGCACAGGGTCGGGGCCGTGGACAGGGGGATGACCGGCTGGGCCACCCACCGCTTCGGGTCGTCCTCGATCTGTTGCGACGCGTGGGCCAGTTGGTCGGCGGTGGCCTGGGGCCCGACCAGCACCCCGTAGCCACCAGACTCGTTGGCCGGCTTGACGACCATGCGCCCGATGTTGGCGCGGACGAACTCGAGCGACTCCAGGTCGCTGCACCGCAGAGTGGGAACCGTGGCCAGGATGGGCTCCTCACCGAGGAAGAACCGGATGATGTCGGGCACGTAGGAGTAGACCTTCTTGTCGTCGGCGATGCCGGCGCCCGGGGCGTTGACCAGGGCCACCCGACCGGAGCGCCACGCTCTGATCAGCCCCGGGACGCCGAGCAGCGAGTCGGGCCGGAAGACCTCGGGGTCGAGGAAGAGGTCGTCGATGCGCCGGTAGATGACATCGACCCGCTCCAGCCCGTCGATGGTCCGGGCGTACACGCAGTCGTCGTCGAGCACCACCAGGTCGCTGCCCTCAACCAGTTCCACGCCCAGCTGCTGGGCCAGGAAGGCGTGCTCGAAGTAGGCGGAGTTGTAGACGCCGGGCGTAAGCACGACGATGGTCGGATCCCCCGGGGCAGGCGAGACGGAGGCCAGCAGGTCGGCGAGCCGGCCGACATAGGGGTCGACCGGCTCGATGCTGTAGTGCAGGAACATCTCCGGGAAGACGTGCTTGGCCACCATCCGGTTCTCGAGCAGATAGGAGACACCCGACGGGACCCGCAGGTTGTCCTCGAGGACGTAGACGGTGCCGTCGCCGTCACGGATCAGGTCGCTCCCGCAGATGTGGGCCCAGATGCCACCGGGTGGATCGACGCCGACGCACTCCCTGCGGAAGTTGGGGGAGCCGGCCACCAGCTCGGAGGGCACCACGCCCGAGCTGACCGAGCGCTGGTCGTGGTAGACGTCGTCGATGAACAGGTTGAGGGCATTGAGGCGCTGGACCAGGCCCGACTCGATGACGTGCCACTCGTCGGCCGGCACCACCCGGGGGATGATGTCGAAGGGCCACGGCCGGTCCACCCCGGTGCTGCCCTCGTAGACCGTGAAGGTCACCCCGATGGCGCGCATCTCGCGGTCGGCGGCCCGCTGGCGCTCGGCCAGCGCCTCGGGCCCGAGCTCGGCGAAGCGGCGCCACAGGATCTCCGCCGCCGGACGGGGCGCACCGTCCGGGCCCACCATCTCGTCGTAGAACTGCCCCGGGTTGTAGGACGGCCACGGTCCGAGGACCGGATCCGGGCCGTTCTCGGGCGCGACTGGTAGGTCGGGGAGTTCCACACCCAATGTGTTAGGTCGGCCAGAGGTCAGCGAGGTTGCCATCGTGTTTCGACTCCGTGAATGTCCCGGTCGGATAACATCGGTCTACACCGAGGGGGCCCAGGCCAGGGCGCATGCCCGGCCCGACAGGCACCCGGACCGTCCAGACACAGGAGACGCCGTGCCCGCAGAGACCCATGTGGAAAAGGGTCCGCTCGACCGCCAGCAGGTCCTCGAGCTCATCCGCGACCTGCTCGCCGACATCTTGGAGATCGAGCCGTCGGCCATCAGCGAGTCCTCGTCCTTTGCCGAGGACCTCGACGCGGACTCGCTCGCCCTGATCGAGTTGGTGGAAGGACTCGAAGAGGAGCTTGCCGAGCGATCGGTGGGCTTCCGCATCGACGACGAGGATCTGGAGGAGCTGCGGACCGTGCGGGACGCAGTCGACTATGTCCACGCCAAACTCGGAGGGGCCTGAGGCGCCCGATGGCGCCGCCTTCGGCCTCGGGGACACCTGCGGGTGGGACCCGGCTCGATCGCCGGATCGACTACCGGTTCAACGACCCGGAACTCCTTGACCAGGCCCTCGCCCATCGGTCGTGGTGTGCCGAACAGGGTGGTCTGACGTCCAACGAGCGCCTCGAGTTCCTGGGGGACGCCGTGCTGGGCCTGGTGGTGGCCGAGTACGCCTACCGGACCCGGCCCGAGCTCTCCGACGGCCTGATGTCCAAGGTCAGGGCGTCGGTGGTCAATACCCGGGTACTGGCCGAAGTGGCCCTCGACCTGGAAATCGCCGATCATCTCCGCCTCGGTCGGGGTGAGGACCAGTCGGGGGGGCGGGCCAAGGAGTCCATCCTCGCCGACGCCACCGAGGCGTTGATCGGTGCGGTCTACCTCGACGGCGGTCTGGCCGAGGCGGAGCGCCTGATCCTCTCGCTGTTGAGGGACCGGATCACCGCCGCGGTGGGCGAGCCTGGCGAGTCCGACCACAAGAGCCGCCTGCAGGAGGAGTCGGTGCGTCTCGGCAAGGGCGTTCCCCGCTATGAGGTGGAGGGTTTCGGGCCCGATCATGCCCGGAGGTACCTGGCCACGGTGTACGTTGCTGGCCAGCGCCTCGGCACAGGGGAGGGGCGATCCAAGAAAGACGCCGAGCAGGTGGCCGCCCAGGCGGCCTGCGGATCGTTGGAGGTTGAGAGAGGCGGAGGGGATGCCTGAGCTTCCCGAAGTTGAGACCATCCGGCGCGACCTCCAGGGCGAGGTCGTGGGTAGGAAGATTAAGTCTGTCGAGGTGCGCAACGGCCGCACCGTCCGGCGCCATCCGAGCGCCAAGCAGTTCCGCGCCCAGCTCGAGGGCCACACCATCAAGTCCGTCGACCGGGCGGGCAAGTATCTGCTGCTGAGACTGGATGACGGGCAGACCCTGGTCGTGCACCTGGGGATGAGCGGGCAGCTGCAGCGGGTCAAGAGCCCCAAGGAGCCCAAGGCGCCCCACACCCACGCGGTCATCACGTTCACCCAGGGCGGGCAACTCCGCTTCGTGGACCCCCGCACCTTCGGCGAGCTCTTCGTCTCGGCGGCCCCGGTCGACGGCCGGCCTGCCCTGCCCGAGCTGGCCCATCTCGGATTCGACCCCCTCGAGGACGTCATGAGCTGGGAGAGGTTCTGGGTGCTGCTGGCCTCCCACAAGGCGGGCCTCAAGTCCCTCCTGATGGACCAGGAGTTCGTGGCCGGCATCGGCAACATGTATGCCGACGAGATCCTCTTCGCCGCCGGGCTGCGCTACGACCGCCTGTCCAACTCGCTCTCGTCCCAGGAGGTGCGTCGCCTCTACCGCTCGATGGTCGAGACACTGGCCGAGGCGGTGAAGCGCCGGGGCTCCTCGCTGGCGGACGAGCAGTACCGGGACCTCTTCGGCGTGGTGGGCGACTATCAGGGCCAGCACCAGGCCTACGACCGCGAAGGTCAGGCCTGCCGGCGGTGCCGGGCGACCATCGTCCGGGTGAAGTCGGGTGGCCGGTCGACCTTCTTCTGTGACCATTGCCAGGTGTGAGCTGGGCTTCCTGCACCATCCGGAGGTTACCGATAGGGTGAGCGGCCGGTGTTCCTGAAGTCACTAACCCTCAAGGGATTCAAGTCCTTCGCGGACCCCTCGGTGCTCGAATTCGAGCCCGGCATCACCGTGGTGGTCGGTCCCAACGGGAGCGGCAAGTCCAACGTGGTTGATGCGGTGGCCTGGGTGCTGGGGGCCCAGGGCCCACGGACGGTGCGCTCGTCGAAGATGGAGGACGTCATCTTCATGGGCACGGCCAGCCGTCCGGCGCTGGGGCGGGCCGAGGTGTCGCTCACCATCGACAACAGCACCGGCAAGCTGGGTACCGACCTGGCCGAGGTCACCATCACCCGGACGTTGTTCCGGTCGGGTGACAGCGAGTACTCGGTCAACGGGGCACCGTGTCGGCTCCTCGACATCCAGGAGCTGTTGTCCGACACCGGGGTGGGGCGCCAGCAGCACGTCATCGTCAGCCAGGGCCATCTCGACGCCATCCTGGAGGCCCGGCCCGAGGACCGGCGCGCCGTCATCGAAGAGGCGGCCGGGGTGCTCAAGTACCGCCGGCGCCGCGAGCGATCCGAGCGACGCCTGGCCTCGACCGAGGAGAACCTCGAGCGCCTCTTCGACCTGGTCCGGGAGGTCAAACGTCAGATCCGCCCCCTCGAGCGCCAGGCGGCGGCCGCCCGCTCCCATGCCGGCCTGTCCGACGAGCTGGCTGCGGTCCGTCTCCACGTGGCCGGCTCGGAGCTGCGAGCGCTCGACGAACGCCACGCCGCCGGCCGGAAGCTCAAAGAGGAGCTGAGGGCGACCGAGGAGGGGCTCCACCGGTCGTTGGAGCAGCTCGAGGCCGACTCCGAGCGGACAGTGGACGAGCTCTCCGCCGAGCGCGAGTCGGACCTGGCCGCCTCCCTCGGCCGGTCCGAGGGCATGGTGGAGCGGGCACGCGGACTGTCGGGCGTGCTCCGCGAGCGGCAGCGGTCCCTGGCCCGGGCGCTCGACGCCGCCGCCGACGCCGACGTGGTGTCCACGCTCGAGGCAGAAGGGGCGCACCTGGGCCAGGAGCTCGAGGCCGTAGAGGCCGACACCCAGGCGCTGGCGCCCGAGCTGCAGGCCCTGGTCAGCGTCGAGGCGGCGATGGCTGCCGAGCTCGACGAACATCTCGAGGCGTGGGGCGACGGCACCGAGCTCCGTCAGGCGGACGAGGCGGTGACTGTGGCCCGGGGGCAGGTTGCCTCACTGGAGCACGCCCTGGACCGCGACCGGCGGTCACTGGACCAGCTGATCGCACGGTTGGCCTCCACCGAGCGCCGGGCGGCGGTCCTCGAGGGCGACGACCACGAGCTCGGTGAGCGCCTGGCCGAAACCGAGCAGGCCCGCCACCGCCTGCAGGCCGTCGTGGCCGAGACCGAGGCGGCCCACGGTCGCTCCACCCGCCGGCTGGAGGTGGCCGAGGAGGCGCTCCGGCAGGCCGAGCAGGAACAGGCCCGGGCCGTTGCCCGGGCCGACGCCCTCGAGCGGGCCCTCGACGAGGCGCGTGGTGCCACCGGCGCCGAGCTGCTGGCCGGGGTGGACGGCGTAGTGGGGATCCTGCTCGACCTGGTGGAGGTGGACCGGGGCTGGGAGGATGCCTTCGAGGCCGCGGCCGGGGCGTCCCTGGCCGCCGTGGTGGTCTCGGGAAGCGAGCCTGCCCGGGCCGCTCTGTCCAGGCTCCGCCGAGGCGGGGCCACCGGGGCGGTCCTGGCCCTCACCGAGGCCTCGGCGCGCTCCGTCGCAGGAGGGGCTCCCGGGGGCGCCGACGCGCCCTCGGGGACCGAGTCGATCCGTCGGCACGTGCGTCCTCGGTCCGGATGGGGCGGACCCCCGGGGCTCGATGGCGTCCTCGACACGCTGCTGGCCGGCTCCTGCTGCGCCCAGAACGGCTGGTCGGAGGCGATCGACCTGGCCCTGGCCCGACCCGACCTGGTGGTGGTCACCCGCGACGGTGACCGTTTCTCGTCCACCGGGTGGAGGGTGCGGGCCGCCGGTGGTGTGGTCACCGCCGCGGTCGTGGACGAGGCACGGGCCCGGGCGGAGGTGGCCGGGGTGGCCGCGGCCGAGGCCGCGGAGGAGCGGGCCACGGCCCGCGCCGAGGTGGAGGCGACGCGGGAGGCCGCCGCCGAGGCGGTCCGGACCGACGACCGCAACGAGGTCGCCCACCAGACGGCTCGCGCCGGTCGCCAGCGGGTGGCCAACGAGCGGTCGCCGCTGAACGCCGAGCTCGAAGAGATCAACCGCAACCACGCCGAGCTCGAGGAACGGATCGTCCGCGACAACGCCCGCCTGTCCGAGCTCCTGACCGGGCTGCCTGCGCTCGAGGAGGCGCGGGCACGAGCCGCCGAGCGGGTGGCCGCGGCGCGCCAGGAGCGCCGCCGCATCGACGAGCGGATCGCGGAGGCGTCTGCCCGTCGCAGCGAGTGGGAGGTGCGGTCGGCCGGCCTGGTCGAGCGTCGCCGCGTCCTGGCCGAGCGCCTGGCCGAGGTCGAGCGCCGCCTGACCGGGCACGCCGAAGAGCGCCGTGAGGCAGCGGAGCGACGTCGGCGGTTGGAGGCGGAAGCCACCGCCATCGAGCGTCTGCTCATCGTGGTGGCTGCGGCCCAGGCCACGTTGGACTCGGCCCTCGCCGAACTGCGCGAGCGCCACCGGCGCCAACTGGAGGCGCTGCGGGCGGGGGGTGCCCGCCTCGAGGACCTGCGCCGCCGCCGGTCCGCCGCCGAGCACGAGCTGGCCGCGGCACGCAGCCGGTTGCAAAAGGCCGAGATGGACCTGGTCGAGAGCACGATCCGCCGCGAGTCGGTGGTGGAGGCCCTGCGCCGAGAGCTGGCGTGCAGCCCCGAGGTGGCGGTTGCCGCGCCACGGCCCGAGCTTCCCGACGGCGTCGACCCGGTCTCCCGGGTGGAGCAGCTCGAGGCAGAGCTCGCCGCCCTCGGGCCGGTCAACCCCCTGGCCCTCGAGGAGCTCTCCGAGCTGGGGGAGCGCCACCAATTCCTCGAGGCCCAGGTGGAGGACGTCCGCAAGGCGCGGCGCGAGTTGCACCACGTGATCCGGACCCTCGACGAGGAGATCATGCACGTGTTCGACGCCGCCTTCACCGACGTCAACGAGCACTTCTCCGCCCTCGTCACGACACTCTTCCCCGGCGGCACCGGGCGCCTCTCGCTCACCGACCCCGAGAACCTGCTGAACACCGGGGTCGAGGTCGAGGTCCGGCCGGCCGGCCGCAACGTGCGGCGGCTGTCGCTGCTGTCGGGCGGCGAGCGGTCGCTGGTGGCCATGGCCTACCTGTTCGCCGTGTTCCGGAGCCGCCCGTCCCCCTTCTACCTCATGGACGAGGTGGAGGCCGCGCTCGACGACGTCAATCTCCTGCGGTTCCTCTCCCTCGTCCACGAGTTCCGCGAGGAGGCGCAGCTGATCATCGTGAGCCACCAGAAGCGCACGATGGAGGCGGCCGACGCGCTCTACGGGGTCACCATGGCCCCCGGGGGCTCGTCCAAGGTCGTCAGCCAGAAGGTTCCGCGCAACCGTGTGGAGGACACCGGCCACGTCTCCACCGAGGCGCCCGGCGACCGTCCCGGGTTCGGCTCGGAGCCGCGGCCGGAGGTGGCCTCACCGGTGGCCACCGGTGAACCCGCGCCGGCCGTCCCGGCTCCGGCGTTCGGCGACCAGTGGGCCGACGCAGAGCCGGTGGGGGGCGCAGAGGCGTGATCGACGCCCAGCTGGCGGCGGCCACGTCCGACATCGTCATCGGCCTGGCCGTCGCTGTCCCGGTGGTGGTGGTGGCCGGCGGTGTCGCGCTGGGCATGCGGCTGCGGGGGCGGGGGACCAAGGGCCGCGTGCCTCCCGGCGAGGTGGCCAGTGATGCTCCCTCCGATCTCGAGCTGGCCCGAAGCGCCGAGGTCACCCGGATCGCCGAGGAGGAGGAGGCTCCCCTCCTGGAGGCCGGAGCGGCTCCGCCGGTCGAGGCCGAACCGGCCCCTCCGGCCGAGCCAGCGTCCTACCGGAGCCGCCTGGGCAAGGCCCGGGGCCTCCTGTCCGGCTATCTGGGGGCGGTCCGCTCCAAGGGGAAGATCGACGGTGCCACCTGGGACGACCTCGAAGAGGCGCTGATCCGGGCAGATGTGGGGGTGGGCGCCACCGACGCCCTCCTGGGCGACCTGCGGGCCCGGGTCAAGAGCGGCGCCATCGCAGGCCCCGACGCCCTGGTCGATGCGTTGAAGGGCGATCTGGTGGCCATGCTGTCGACGGCGGACGCCGCACTGGCCCTGCTCGGCTCCGGGCGGCACGATGGCACCGACGGCCCCTCGGTGGATGTCTGGCTCTTCGTCGGGGTCAACGGGGTGGGGAAGACGACGACGGTGGGCAAGGTCGCCAGCCGGATGTCCGCCTCGGGCACCAAGGTGCTGCTGGCCGCGGGCGACACGTTCCGGGCCGCCGCCGGCGAGCAGCTGTCGATGTGGGCGTCGCGGGCGGATGCCGACATCGTGCGGGGTTCGGAGGGTGGGGACCCGAGCTCGGTGGTCTTCGACGCCGTGCAGCGGGCGGCGTCCAAGGGTTACGCCGTGGTGTTGGCGGACACCGCGGGTCGTCTCCACAACAAGGTGAACCTCATCGAGGAACTGAAGAAGATCCGGCGGATTGCCGACCGGCCGCCCGGACGGGTGGTCGAGGTGCTGCTGGTGCTCGACGCCACCACCGGCCAGAACGGCTTGACCCAGGCCAAGGTGTTCCTCGAGGCGGTGGAGGTGTCCGGAGTCGTGCTGACCAAGCTCGACGGCACGGCCAAGGGCGGCATCGTGGTGGCCATCCAGCGCGAGCTCGGGCTTCCGGTCAAGCTGGTCGGACTGGGCGAAGGGGTTGGCGACCTCATCGAGTTCGACCCTGCCGCGTTCGTCGACGCGCTGTTCTGATCCGCGGCCCCGGGCCGTTCGTGCCGCCCTCGAGGCGGAACACCGCAGCACCGACGGTCCTGTAGCCTGAGGAACCCATGTTCGAGAGCCTGACCGACCGATTCGAGGGCATCCTCACCCGACTCCGCAGCCGCGGGCGACTGACCGAGGCAGACGTCGACGAGGTGCTCCGTGAGATCCGCACCGCCCTCCTCGAGGCAGACGTCGAGATCGGCGTGGTGCGCACGTTCACCGAGGCGGTACGGGCCCGTTGCGTGGGCCTCGAGCTCTCACAGAATCTGAGCCCGGGCCAGCAGGTCATCAAGATCGTCAACGAGGAGCTGGTGGCGATCCTCGGGGGCGAGACGCTCAGGCTCACCTATGCCGGCAGACCACCGACGGTCATCCTCCTGGCCGGTCTGCAGGGCTCGGGGAAGACCACCGCCTCGGCCAAGTTGGCCCGGTGGTTCAAGCAGCAGGGCCGCAACCCCCTGCTGGTCGGCGCCGACCTCCAGCGGCCGGCGGCCGTCGAGCAGCTCCGCGTGCTCGGGGGCCAGGCGGGGATCACCGTCTTCAGCGAGCCGACCGACCCGGTGGCAGTGGCAGCGGCCGGGCTCGAGGAGGCCAGGCGCCTGGGTCGTGACGTCCTCATCGTCGACACCGCAGGCCGCCTGTCCATCGACGCCGACCTGATGGACGAGATCCGGCACATCGCCGGGGCGGTCGACCCGCATTACACCTTCCTGGTGATCGACGCCATGACCGGCCAGGATGCCGTGTCGACCGCCGTGGCGTTCGACCAGGCCGTGTCCCTCGACGGCGTGATCCTGACCAAGCTCGACGGCGACGCCCGCGGTGGCGCGGCCCTGTCGGTGAAGGAGGTGGTGGGTAAGCCCATCGCCTTCGCCTCCACCGGCGAGAAGCTCGACGACTTCGACCAGTTCCACCCGGACCGGATGGCCGACCGCATCCTCGGCATGGGGGACGTGCTCAGCCTGATCGAGCAGGCCGAGCGGACCATGGACAAGGACGTCACCACCAAGGGTGCCGCCGCCATGATCGAGGGCCGGTTCACCCTCGAGGACTTCCTGGAGCAGCTCCAACAGGTCAAGAAGATGGGATCGGTCTCCGGCATGCTCTCCCTCCTGCCGGGGGTCCCCAAGGACCTCAAGCAGGCGTCCTCGGCCGTGGACGACCGGCAGATCGGGCAGATCGAGGCCATCATCCGCTCGATGACACCGGCCGAACGGGCGGAACCTGCCATCATCGACGGGGCCCGGAGGGTTCGGATCGCCAACGGCAGTGGGACCGCGACCTCCGAGGTGAATGCCCTCCTCAAGCAGTTCAAGGAGATGCAGAAGATGATGAAGGGCTTCGGCAAAGGGGGCATGGCCGGAGCGATGGGGGGCCTCGGCGGACTGTTCGGGCGCGGCCCCAAGATGTCGCCCAAGGCGATGGCCGAGCTGGCCGCGGCGGGCGGCGGGGGCGACCTCGCCTCCCTCACCGGAGCAGGGGGAGTCCCCGGTGCCCTGGACGGTGGGACGTTCGCCACCTCGGGGGCACAGGGAGGATCTCGCGGCGGCTCGAAGGCGAAGGGCAGGGGCGGCAAGAAGGGCAAGGGCGGCGGCCGGGTCACGCCGAAGGCCCGATGACCGGCACCGAGGACCGACCCGAGGGCGCCATCGGGCCCGATCACGACCCAAAGACCCATGAACGAGCCCGTGTGCACGTCGCCCCCCGCATTGATGGGAGACTGTCGGACGCACTCGACACAATGCAGAGGAGTACACCGTGGCAGTAAAGCTCCGCCTCGTGCGGATCGGCAAGAAGAAGCAGCCGACTTACCGGCTGGTGGCGGCGGATAGCCGCTCGCCCCGCAACGGGCGATTCATCGAGATCGTGGGCACGTACGCCCCACGAGGGAAGTCGCTGGCCGAGCCCGATGCCGTGGTCCAGATCGACAACGCCAAGGCGGTCAAGTGGTTGGCCCAGGGCGCCCAACCGACCGAGCGGGTCGAGAAGCTGCTGAAGCAGTCGGGCGCGCTCGAGGAGTTCGAGACGGCCAAGGCAGCCAAGTGACCGACGACCTGGCGCTCGACTCCGATGAGGACGTCAACACGATCGACGACGTCGACGATCACGACGACGATGCCGGCAACCGGGTCTCGGGCGGGACGCCGTTGGCCGTGGTGACCTATCTGGTCACCTCGATCACCTCCGACCCCGAGGCAGTGGTGATCAACACCGAGGAGCGGGGGGACTCGGTGCGGTTCCGCATCCACGTCGCCCCTGAGGACATGGGCCGTGTCATCGGTCGCCGGGGCCGGGTGGCCCAGGCCATCCGGACGGTGGTCGCCGCCGCTGGGGCCCGCGACGGGGTCCAGACCAGCGTCGACATCGTCGACGACTGAGTCGCGCACAGTGGCACCCACCCCGGCCCGCTCCGACGGTGGTGGCACCGGGGAGCGACCCTCCTCGTCGGGGGCGTCCCCCGGTCGAACGGAGCGCAACGACGATGGACCCCTTCTCCTGGTGGGGCGGGTGGTCAAGCCCCACGGGCTGCGGGGTGAAGTGATCGTGGCGCTGTCGACCAACCGCGATGAGCGGGTGGCCGCCGGATCGATCCTCGGCGACGTGGCGGGCACGCAGTACCGGGTGGTCCGCTCCTCGCCCCACCAGGGACGGTTCATCGTGACCTTCGACGCGGTGACCGGCATCGACGCGGCCGAGCGGTTGCGGGGAACCGAGCTGTTCGCACCACCGCTGGACGATCCGGGCCAGCTCTGGGTCCACGAGTTGATCGGGTCCCGGGTCGAGGACACGACCGGTCGGCCACTGGGCACCGTCGAGGGGGTCGAGGCCAATCCGGCCAGCGACCTCCTGGTACTGACGGGAGGGGCATTGATCCCACTCCGCTTCGTGGTGGACACCGAGCCCGGGGTGCGGATCACGGTGGACATCCCTGACGGCCTGCTCGAGCTCGGCTGAGTCCGCCGATGCCCACGCGGATCGACGTGTTCACGCTCTTCCCCGACGTGATCGACCACTACGCCGACGCCTCGATTCTGGGACGCGCCCGCGCCCGCGGCCAGCTGGACCTGTGCACCCACGATGTGCGGGATGCGGCCCATGATGCGCACCGCTCGGTGGACGACGCCCCGTTCGGGGGCGGTGCCGGCATGGTGCTGGCGCCCGAACCGGTCTTCGAGTCGGTGGAGTCGGTGGCCGCATCACCCGGTGGGCTGCCCCGGCCGCTGATCCTGCTGTCCCCGTCAGGACGGAGGTTCGACCAGCGGGTCGCCCACGAGCTGGCAGGGTTGCCAGAGGGGTTCTCGTTGCTGTGCGGGCGCTACGAGGGGGTGGACCAGAGGGTGGCCGACCACCTGGTCGACGACGAGCTCTCGGTGGGGGATTTCGTGCTGGCCGGCGGCGAGCTGGCTGCTCTGGTGGTGGTCGAGGCCGTGACCCGTCTGCTCCCCGGCGTGCTCGGGAACGACCGTTCGGCGGAGGACGAGAGCTTCTCGGCCGGCCTGCTCGAGTATCCCCAGTACACCCGCCCGGCCGAGTTCCGGGGGTGGGAGGTGCCCGAGGTGCTGCGCTCCGGCGACCACGGACGGGTCGACCAGTGGCGTCGGGTCCAGGCGCTGGTCCGGACCCTCGAGCGGCGCCCGGATCTGATCGCGGCACGGGGTGGACTCACTGACGAGGAGGTCGAGTTCCTGGTGGAGCACGGCGAGGTGCGCTCGTTACGCGAACACGGCTACGATTGGTGAGCCTCGTCGGCGCCGGAATCCCCGGTGTTCGGATCGGAGGCCCGCGTCGCACAGGACTCCCCGGTGGGGACTGTCGGGCGGGCACCCGGCGGGGGAGTTCGAACAATCTGTGGAGAGACGCGCCCCATGAACCCGACCGACATCATCGACCGCGACAGCTTGCGTGACGACATCCCCGATTTCCGGCCGGGCGACACCGTCAAGGTCCATGTGCGTGTGGTGGAGGGCACCCGCGAGCGGGTGCAGGTCTTCCAGGGCGCAGTGCTGCGGCGCCAGGGCACCGGCGTGCGCGAGACCTTCACGGTGCGCAAGGTGAGCTTCGGGGTGGGCGTGGAGCGCACCTTCCCGGTGCACTCCCCGGTGATCGACCACACCGAGGTCGTCTCCTTGGGCGATGTCCGCCGGGCAAAGCTGTACTACCTGCGTGACCGCCACGGAAAGGCAGCGAAGATCAAGGAGCGGCGGACTGCCCGCGCCTGACCGGGATGGTCGGCCTCCCGCACCCGCCGTGCTGATCGTCACCACACCGCGAGGGCACGGCGTAGCCACACCCGCTCTGCCCGTGGGCCGCGCCCTGCTCCCGTGGTGCGCCCGGTCATGAGCGAGGAAGATCTCGAACGGTACGAGTCGGAGATCGAGCTGGCCCTGGTCCACGAGTACCGGGCGGTGGTCCCCCTGTTCGCCTACGTGGTGGAGACGGAACGGCGCTTCTATCTGGCCAACAAGGTCGATGTCACGGTGCGCTCCGAGACCTCGCCCGCCTGTGTCGAGGTCAATCTCCAGGACGCATGGGTCTGGGACATGTACCGGCCTGCCCGCTTCGTCCCCTCGGTGCGGATCCTGACGTTCCGCGACGTGAACATCGAGCGGCTCCCCGAGAAGGATCTTTGAGCGGAGACGTACCCGGACGCTCCTCGCCAACCGGGGGGGACCGTCCGGATCCACGCCGGGTCCTGGGTGCCGACGGTGAGGAGTCGGCGGCTCGGTGGTATGAGGGCCAGGGGTACGACGTCCTCGAGCGGAACTGGCGCCGGCGGGAGGGTGAGGTGGACCTCATCGTGCGCCGTGGGAGGACGGTGGCCTTCTGCGAGGTCAAGACCCGTTCGAGCGACCGGTTCGGAACGGGGGCCGAGTCGGTGCTCGCCGCCAAGCAGCGCCGGATCCGCCGTCTGGCGTCCCGGTGGCTGTCCGAGTTGACCCCGGCATCGGGCAGGTCCCGGGTCGAGGTCCGGTTCGACGTGGTCTCGATCACCGCCGGCCACGTCGAGGTCATCGAAAACGCGTTCTGAGCGCGGGCCGTCGGGGACCGGCGCTTCCGAGGTTGCTCACAAGCAAGTGGCTCGGAGACAGCCTCGCCTCGCGGAACGCGAGGATCCAGCCCCAGTAGGCTCCGAAGATGCCAAGCGAGCTCGAGACCCTGATCGTGGAACGCGGCGACGGCGTGGTCACGGTCACCATGAACCGCCCGGCCCGCAAGAACGCAGCCAACGGGACGATGTGGCGCGAGCTGATGGCGACGTTCGAGGACGTGGCCGCCGATCGCCACGATCGGGTGATGGTCCTGACCGGTGCGGGGGATGCATTCTGCTCCGGCGCCGACCTCGGCGACCCGGCCGACGTCGCGGGACGCCCGGGGGATCCCTACCTGGCCCAGATGCGGGCTCTCGCCGATGTCGCCCTGCGGCTGCACAGGATCCCCAAGCCCACCATCGCCAAAGTGGGCGGGGTGGCGGCCGGGGCAGGCATGAGCATGGCCCTCGGATGCGACCTGGTGGTCGCCGCAGACACGGCACGGTTCTCACAGATCTTCTCGAAGCGGGGGTTGTCGGTCGACTTCGGTGCCTCGTGGCTCCTTCCCCGCTTGATCGGCCTCCATCGCGCCAAGGAGCTCGCCTTCTTCGCCGACATCATCGATGCCGCACAGGCAGCCGAGTTCGGCGTGGTCAACCGTGTCGTACCGGCCGCAGAGCTGGATGCGTTCGTCGGCGAGTGGGCGAGGCGCCTGGCCGATGGCCCCCCGTTGGCGCTGTCGATGACCAAGACGATGCTCAACAACTCCTTCGGTCTCTCGATGGACCAGGCCCTTGAGGAGGAGTCACGGTCCCAGGCGGTCAACTTCGGCACGGCCGACACCGCCGAAGCCATCGCCGCGTTCAACCAGAAGCGCCAGCCGCGCTTCGAGGGTCACTAGGCACCCCTCCTCCGGGCTGCCTACCTCCGGGCTGCCTACCTCCGGTGTGACACCCCTGCCGTAGGGTGCCCACGGTGCCTCGAGCGTGCTCCGTTCCCGGTCGGTGGCGGGCATGGCCTTCGGGGGGAACTGGGCCTCGACGGCTCGTTGCGGGGAGTTCCGGGGACGTGGTGCTGGCCAACCGGCTGCCCGGCCTGCTCCCCGGCCTCGATCGATCCACGGCGCTGGAGGCGACCCGGATCCATTCGGTCGCCGGCCTGCCGTTGCCCCCGGGGGGGCTGATCGAAGAGCCACCGTTCCGCGCCCCCCATCACGGAGCGTCGCCGGTGGCGGTGATCGGGGGAGGGACGACCTGGATGCGCCCGGGCGAGTTCAGCCTGGCGCATGGGACGGTGCGGCAATGTCCCTGGAACAGAATGGTGCCATCTCGGATCCGAGGTCAGGGGCTAGGCGGGCTGACTGCGCCGCATTGCATGTGGAAGTGCCACCCGTGGTGCACGACGAGGCAGGCTTTCCCGAATCCATGGACGTAGTCAACGCCGTCGCTCATGGTGATGTAGGCGATGAGCAGGATCGCTACAACGGTCGCCACAGTGCCGAGAACGATGAGGGCGGTGCGGCGAGGTCGCCGTCGTTCGAATGAATCCATAGGAGAGAATGGTCCCATATCGGCGGCGGATGAGTCGTCTTCGGCAGTGGATGGGCGGCCTCGGGAAGCGTTACAGGGCCCCCGTGACGGTCTTGACCTACCGGCGCCTTTCGGTCTGGCAAGAAGCGTCTCCGCCGCCCAACTATTCGCACCTGCATCCATTGAGAGTGATCTGGAGTGCCCCGGCGCTGTGCAATGTCGTGCAATGGTGACCCTGACCAGCAACAATGCTCCTGGCCTCGTCCATACTTCGCGGGACTTCGCCGTTCCTTCCATCGCCCGACATGACCAACGTCGGGACTGACGCCGGGTCCTCGAGGTCTGCCTCGACGGTAAGGCAGCGAGCACCGGCGCCGATTCTAATCCGGTGCCCGACGCCGGTCACGAGCGCAGTCGCACTTGCACTCGCGCTCCGTCCAGGTGGGTTGACACCACCATCTTGATGCTTGCTGGGCAGAACAGCTGGCGCTCCTCGCCCAGACGGGACGAAGGCATCTCGACCGATCCAGGCGAGCGGAGCAGAATGTCCCTGAACGGTTGGGCAGTCTCCAAGGGAATGAGATTATTGGAATGAGAACCTGTGGGTGCCGCAAATCGCACTCGGATTGGTTGGGCGACCAGTCGGTACTCGTTGATCAGACCGAAAACGGAGTCATGCCGTCGTGGCTGCCCAGCGACTTCCCGCGTACCGGACCAACCCGACATGGCGCAGCGAAATCTCAGAAGTCCCTATACATGTTTGGTCGACACTGGGATGATTGCAGCCGTGTCGAGCGCAGAGAGCGAGGCCATCGAGAGCGTCGTGGAGTTGCTGTCAGCTTTCGCTCAAGCCCGCAGGGCCATGCGGGAGACCGAGCGGGACATCCGCTCAGCCTTGAACAAGGTCGCCCGAGGTGAAGATGTGGCCTCAGCACTCGTCGACGTGCATCCGGGAGAGAGCCGTCAGAAGATAAACGACTCACTGGTACATCTCGATCACCGTCGTAACCAAATGCGCCTGAAGGTCTTCGCACTTGCGATCGAGAGAGGGATGACAATCGATGAATTGAGCGGGGTTTGGGGGTTCTCACCGCAGCACACGTCTCGAATCGCAAAAGAGGCCCGGGACGAGGACGACTAGACGCCCATCCTCCGGGCTGCCTGCCTCCGGTGTGACACCCCTGCCGTAGGGTGCCCACGGTGCCTCGAGCGGCCGCACGCACCCCAGAGGAGCGGCCCTCCCCGTCAGCGTCCTGCGGAGTACCCGAGCCCGAACCCGGTGATCCCCGCATGGACCGTGCCGATCGGAGGCACCGTGATCGCCGCCATTCCTTCCGCCGTCCTTGTCGGGGTCGACGCCACCCAGGTGTCCGTCGAGGTCCACGTGTCCAACGGGCTGCCCGGGTTCACCGTCGTCGGACTGCCCGATGCCGCGGTGCGCGAGTCGCGTGACCGGGTCCGTGCCGCCCTACTGTCCAGCGGACTGCAGTGGCCCCTCCGGCGGGTGACCGTCAACCTCGCACCGTCGGGGATGCGCAAGGGGGGCGCCGGCCTCGACCTGCCAATCGCCGTCGGGGTGCTGGTTGCCTCGGGCGTGCTCCCTTCCCGGTCGGTGGCGGGCATGGCCTTCGTGGGGGAACTGGGGCTCGACGGCTCGTTGCGGGGAGTGCCGGGGACGGTGGTGCTGGCCGAGGCCCTCCGCCGACACCGACTGGTGGTGCCCGAGGAGAGCGCCCACGAGGCATCGCTGGCGGGGGAGTGCGACATCCGCGTGTCGGCCACCCTCGCCGGCCTGGTCGACCGGCTGTCGGGCCGCCGCTCCTGGGGCGAGGTGGGCGCCACCCTCGACGGATCGCTCCGTGCCGCACCGGAGCCCCCCGGGCCCAGGCATGCCGCCGATCTGGCCGACGTCCGGGGCCAGCGCCTGGCGCGTCGGGCACTGGAGGTGGCCGCGGCGGGCGGCCACCACCTCCTGCTGGTCGGCCCTCCGGGCTCGGGGAAGACGATGCTGGCCAACCGGCTGCCCGGCCTGCTCCCCGGCCTCGATCGATCCACGGCGCTGGAGGCGACCCGGATCCATTCGGTCGCCGGCCTGCCGTTGCCCCCGGGGGGGCTGATCGAAGGGCCACCGTTCCGCGCCCCCCACCACGGCGCGTCGCCGGTGGCGATGATCGGGGGAGGGACGACCTGGATGCGCCCGGGCGAGATCAGCCTGGCGCACGGCGGCGTCCTCTTCCTCGACGAACTCGGTGAGTTCCCGGCGGTGGTCCTCGACGCGCTCCGTTAGCCGCTCGAGGACGGCCAGGTGAGGGTGAGCCGGGCCCGGGGGTCGACGAGTTTCCCGGCCCGGTTCATCCTGGTGGGGGCGATGAATCCCTGCCCGTGCGGGGAAGGGGGTGCTCCCGGGGCCTGCCGCTGCTCGAGCGCGGCGCAGGAGCGCTACGCCCGGCGGCTCTCGGCCCCGTTCCTCGATCGCTTCGACATCGCCATCCGGGTCGACCGCCCACTGGCCCACGAACTGTTCGGCCGGCCGTCGGCGGAGGGCTCGGCGACGGTGGCCTCCCGGGTGGCCGGGGCCCGTGAGCGAGCCGCAGAACGTGGGGTCCGGGTCAACGCCGATCTGGCCGGCCCCCGCCTTGCCGACGACGCCCCTCTCAGCAGGGGGGCCGTAGCCATCGTCGAGCGGCAGATCCGGTCGGGCACACTGAGCGCCAGGGGACTGCACCGCGTCCATCGACTGTCCCGGACCATCGCAGACCTCGACGGAGCCGGCGAGGTCATCGGAGAGGCCCACGTCCGGGAGGCGCTCCTGCTCCGGGGCCAGCGCCGGCTGCTTCCCGGGGGCGGCCTCCGATGAACGTCCCCGCCCAGCTCGAGTCCCACGCCGGCGCACTGGCCGGCCTGCCCGGGATGACTCCGGTGCGCCTGGCCAAGCTGTTGGACGGGTTCGGCCCCGCGTTGGCCTGGGAGGCGGTGAAGGCGGGCACCCATCCGGCCGACCCTCGCCGGAAGTTCGCCGTGCCGGCCAGGAGGACCGATGTCGACGACCTCGGCCGGCGGTACGCCGGCGCTGGCGTGAGGATCCTGCTGCCCGGTGCGGCCGGATACCCGTCGATGCTGACCGGCGACCCAGGTGCACCTGCCGTCCTCTTCGCCAGCGGCGACCCGACCGTGGTGGAGCGGCGGGCGCGGGTGGCGATCGTGGGGACCCGCTCGGCCACCCACTACGGGCGCCAGGTCGCCTCGGAGCTCGCCGCCGAGTTGGCGGACCACGGCGTGGTGGTCGTGTCCGGCCTGGCCCGGGGCATCGACGGCGCGGCCCACGCCGGAGCCCTGCGTGGGGAGTCCGAGGGTGCCGGACCCCCGGTCGCCGTGGTGGGAACCGGGCTGGATGTCGTCTATCCGCCCTCGAACCGCGAGCTGTGGGCACGGGTGGCCGGGCGCGGGGTGGTCTTCTCCGAGTCGGCGTTGGGAACCCAGCCGCACCCGGGGGTGTTTCCGGCCCGCAACCGGATCATCGCCGCGCTTGCCGATGTCGTGGTCGTGGTCGAGAGCCACCATGGCGGGGGGTCGTTGTACACCGCGGAGGCCGCAGCGCGCCGGGGCATCCCCGTGTGCGCCGTCCCCGGCTCCGTCCACAGTCGGGCCTCCGCGGGGACGAACGGCCTCCTGGTCGACGGTTGCATCCCGGTCCGCGACGCGACCGATGTGCTGGTGGCGGTCGCCCTGGCCCGTGCCGGGCCGGACGCTCGTGCCGGTGCGCCCCCGCCCGCTGACGTCGCACCGTCTCACCGAGGGCACCCGTCCCGTTCGGCTCGGGCCCCGGCCGGAGAGCGCGCCTCGGGGGGCGTCGGGAGCCGCATGGCGGCGTCGCTCACGCCCGCCCAGCGGACGGTGTGGGAGGCGGTCGATGACACACCCACGGCGTTCGAGACGATCCTCATCCGCACCGACCTGCCCCTTGCTGCCGCGGCCGAGGCCTGTGGGCAGCTGGTCGAGAGCGGTGCGCTCCGCTCCGGGGCGGGGTGGTGGTCGAGGAGTTAGGGGAGGCCCGGATCGTTTCAGGCCGCCGGGAAGCTCGCCTGCTGCCAGCCGACGGCCGAGGACGACACCGGTCCGGGGGTGGGCGCAGAGGCGAGGGCCGGGGCCGTGCAACTGGCCAGCCCGGTTTGCGCGCCGTACCAAGCGGGCGAGCCCGGCGATCGCCACACCAGCCAGCAGGTGCCGTCCGAGGCACGGTCGGCCAAGGTGATGGCCCCGCTCCCGTCGGTGACGATGGCGACGCTGACGGTCGACGCGTTGGTGGACGGCCCGGACACGAAGGTGACGGAGGGATTGGACGCACCCAGCGTGGCGACGCCGAGCGAGCCGTAGCCGCCCTGGCTCGCGGCTGCCGAGTCGGCCGCGGTCAAGGCGCTCGACAGTGCCTGTTGGGCCTGGAGGCCGTCTGCCGCCGCCACGCCGGGGGCGTTGTCGATGTTGGTGCTCGAGCTGCTCCCCGATTTCAGGGTCGAGCCGAGGAGCAGGGCGGTCAGAATGGCAACTCCGAGCAGGCTGAGGACAGTGGCCAGCATCGAGAAGCCGAGGTCATCGGCACGTGGGTCCCTGCGCACCCGCATTCGGTGTTGCATCGTCCCCTCCGGGTCGACGGTCCGCTTCCTGCGAAAAGGCTAGTGCAGAGTGTGGTTGAATGGCTACATACGGTGGTCGAAACGAGCCCGGTACCCTGGTGCATGTGAACGGGAGTGCCACTTCGGGCCGGCCATCGGTGATCCGGCTCGGGCTATGGGTCGAAGACTTCGCCCCCGTCCCGGGCGGAGGTGGGTTGCTCGCACGTGCGGCTGCGGTGGCGGAGGCGGCCGAGCGTGCCGGCTTCGACTCGCTGTTCGTCAGCGAGGCGCCGGGCAGCCCGAAGCGCGTGCTCCCGACGGATGCCGGCGGGTCACCGTTCCCCAGGGGTGACGACTTCGAGGTGTACTCGCTCCTCGGGGCGCTGGCTTCCCGGAGCCGCTCCCTCCACCTGGGGGCGGTCCCGTCCGGAGCAGAACGGCGCGCCCCTGCGGTGCTGGCCAAGATCGTCACCACCGTCGACGTCATCTCCCACGGTCGGGGCGTGCTGGCCCTCGGGTGGGAGGCGGAGCCAGGCGGACAGGAGGCCGACCGTCTGGGCGAACGGCTGCAGGTGTGCCGCGCTGTCCTGGAGGATGAAACACCCCGGTTCGCCGGACGGTTCTACCACGTCGACGGTGCCGTGAACCGCCCGGGTCCGGTCCAGCGCGGTGGGGTTCCGATCGTGGTCTTCGCCGGACCGGGGGCCCCGGTGCGCCCGGGCCTGCTCCGAGTGGCCGGCCACTTCGCCGACGCGGTCGTCGTGGAGGGGGACGCGGCGAGCGTCGCAGAGGCGGTCGCCCTCGTCGGTGAGGCGGCAGCATCCATGCGGCGTGCCCCGGGCTCGGTACAGGTGGTCTGGAAGGGCCGGCCGGACCGGCCGGCCGACGAGGTGTCGGCACGACTGCTGGCCGGCGCCGACGGGTGCATCGTGTCGCTTGCGGACGCCGACCGATCCGATGCCGACCGGCCCGAGGCCATCGCCCGGCTCGGCTCCGTGCTCAGGGACGCGGTGGACGCGGTGGACGCGGTGCCGGCAGGGCCGGGCACCCGACAGCCTTGGCGCGCGCCATCAGACGATCGCCATTGACCCCCGGCGCTTGGACCGCTTGCCGAGCTTGACCGTGATGATCAGGGCACCGCCCGGGCACGTTACTGTCAGGGCCATGAGCCAAGCGCCCCAGGAAACCCGTCCCATCACGGAGGTTTTCACGTAGCGCGTCGGCCCGGGCAAGCAGGAGGAGTTCGAGTCGTGGGCTCACGGGATCACCGGTCCGGTCGCAAAGTTCGTCTGCCAAGACACACGGGTGTGGCGATAGCGGAACCGCGGTATGGCGGCGGCGCGGCCCTCTCCGCTGGATCTGCCCTCGGAGGTGCAGATCAATCGACCGGTGCGCATGGGAATGGTCGAGGAGGCTCGGGCACTCCGGTGCCGTCCTGATCGGCGACGGAAGCGCATCCCTACCGGTCTCCGTTTCCTACCCGTGAGACGGCGATTGACCGTGCGAGCTCGATGGTGTCACCGTCGCCAACGGCCGTAACCTGCGCCTCAGGCGTCGTCGCCCGACTGCATCACCACGTTGTCGGCGTGCACCCGGTACTTGACCCGGACCTCACCGGGCGTGCGCATCGGGTAGGTCTCGACACCGAGGTACTTCTTGGCCAGGGAGTCGATGTGGGCGTCCGCTCCTTCTTCGGCCGGTTCGACTGTGCCCCGCACCACGACCACGTTGTAGGGGTCGTCCGGATCGACCACGGACACCGCCACGAAGGGGCGCTTGTCCAGATTGGCGTACTTGGCGCGGCCCTTCGCCGTGTTGAACACCAGGTCGTTCCCCTCCAGGTCGATCCACACCGGCGTCAGCTGGGGGCGACCCTCGGAGTCGACGGTGGCCACGTTGGCGATGACCGGGCGCTCGACGAGGGCACGGGCCTTGTTGCTCAGAGTGGTGGTCACGTCGTTCTTCCGGCGTTGGTCTTCCATGGCGTGGGCAGCGGGAGACGCCGTCTCCGGCCCACCGGTCCCGTCACGCGTTGTCTGCCCGGGAGAGTACCGGCTACCCGACCCGATCGTTGCGCTCCGGACTACCGGGCGGCCGACGCCGGCGGGCGTACGATGAAGCCGCGGTGCCGATGGGCCGGGCGATCGTCCACCCACGTCCGCCGGTTTCGTGGCTCGGGCCCGGAACGGCCCGGACCGGCATGAAACGAGAAGGAGGACGGGTGTCCGAGGTGGAGATCCCGACATCCGGCCGTCTGCCCGCCTACCTGGCGGTACCTGAGGGCGAGGGCCCGTGGCCCGGCGTCGTCGTCATCCACGACATCATGGGCATGAGCTCGGACCTGCGCAACCAGGCCGACTGGCTGGCTGGTGAGGGCTACCTGGCGGTGGCGCCGGACCTCTTCCACGAAGGGAGGAAGCTGGCCTGCATCCGGTCCGCCATCCGGGACGCGCTCGCCCGGCGGGGCCGGACCTTCGACGAAGTGGAGGCCGCACGCGCCTGGCTCGCCGGGCGGGACGACTGCACCGGCCGGATCGGCGTCATCGGATTCTGCATGGGTGGGGGGTTCGCGTTGCTGTTGGCGCCCGGTCATGGCTTCTCGGCCTCGAGCGTCAACTACGGCAGCGTGCCGAAGGATGCCGAGGAACTCCTGGCCGGAGCCTGCCCGGTCATCGGGAGCTACGGCGCCAGGGACCCCTCGCTGAAGCGGGCCCCGGCCCGCCTCGAGGAGGCCCTGCGCTCCAACGGCGTCGATCACGAGGTCAAGGTCTATGCGGAGGCCGGGCATGCGTTCCTCAACGACCAAGACCCGGCGGACGTGTCGACCCTGGTGCGGGTCATCGGCAGGTTCTCCCGGGCCGAGTACCACGAGCCGTCGGCTCGCGACGCCCGCAGGAGGATCGCCGCCTTCTTCGACGAGCACCTGAAGCGGTGACGTCCCGGTAGGCGGGCGTCCGTATGACCTCGCCGGCGGGGCGCCCAGGGTCTTCCCCGGAACCCCCGCTGCTACGGTGCCCGCATGCGGATCGGCGCCCACGTCAGAGCGGGAAAGGGGCTGGTTCCCGCTCTCGAGCACGGGGCGGAGATCGGAGCGGAGGTCGTCCAGATCTTCACCCAGAGCCCCCGCATGTGGAAGCCCTCGCAGTACGGCCCCGAGGTCCTGGCCGGCTACCGCGCCGCCCAGGCCGAGCACCCGACCGTCACCTCCACGTTCTGTCATGCGACCTACCTGATCAACCTGGCCTCGCCCGACCCGGCGCTGGCCGACAAGTCGAGGGCGTGCCTCGTCGCCAACCTGGCCACCGCCGAGGGCATGGGCGCGGACGGGCTGGTCCTGCACATCGGGAGCCATCGCGGCAGCGGGTTCGACACGGCGCTTCCCGGTGTGGTCGACGCGTTGGTCAAGGCTCTCGATGCAGTGGACGCCTCCGGGGATCCGTGCCCGATCCTGTTGGAGAACGCCGCCGGGGCCGGTGACACGGTGGGCCGTTCGTTCGACGAGCTGGCCCGGGTGGTCGAGGCGGCCGGTGGTGACGGGCGGCTCGGGGTGTGCCTCGACACCCAGCACCTGTGGGCGTCGGGCATTCCCTTCGCCACGACGGCGGAGGCCGACGACCTGATCGACCTGATCGACGGCACCGTCGGGCTCGATCGCCTGCGATGCCTGCATCTGAACGACTCCAAGGTCGCCTTCGGCGCCAACAAGGACCGCCACGAGAACATCGGGGAGGGGACGATCGGATCCGAGGGACTGTCCGCCCTCCTCGGCCACCCAGCGCTGCAGGGCCTGCCTGCCATCCTCGAGGTCCCCGGCATCGGCGACGGCCCCCGGGCCGAGGACGTGGCACGGGCTCGCGAGGTCTGGTTGGCGGGCGTCGCACTCCGCAACTGAACAGCACGTGCTCGCGGATGTGGTCTTGTAATGAGAATGATTCCTATATACGGTGTGGACCATCCACCGAGGAGAGGAATCCGCACCGTGCTCAACGTGCACCGGGGATCACTGCGGCGGCTGCGCTGGCGAGCGAGCGGCCGAACGGCAGCCGTGGTCCTGACGGGCAGCTTCGCACTGATGTCGCTGGGGTCGGCTGCCTGGGGGACGAGTGTGAGGTTGTGAGTATCATTACCAACCCGACTACGGACCCGCACCTCGACGAGCCGACTGTGACCGACGCCCGGACCCTGGCCCGAGCCGATGCCTGAGCCGGCCTCGGCCGATGCCACCGGGGGCGGGTCGGCGGTGCTGTTCGAGGACGCCGCCGTCCGGCTGGGTGGCCGGACCATCTGGTCCCACGTGGACCTCGACGTGGGCCGGGGGCAGTTCGTGGCCGTCCTCGGGCCCAACGGGGCGGGGAAGTCGACCTTGATCAAGGCGATCCTCGGGATGGTGCCCCTGGCCGAAGGCTCGGTGACCGTCCTGGGCGGATCCCCCGGCAGCACCGGCAGGGACATCGGGTACCTCCCCCAGCGGAGGAACTTCGACCCGAGCCTCCGGATCCGTGGCATCGACGTGGTGCGGTTGGGCAGCGACGGCGACCGCTGGGGTCTGCCGATCCCGGGCGGCGCCCGGCTCTTTGCCGATCGCCGGGCCCAGAGCCGGCGGGTGGACGAGGTGATCGAGCTGGTCGGTGCCGGCTCGTATGCACACCGCCCGATCGGCGAGGTGTCCGGAGGTGAGCAGCAGCGCCTGCTGATCGCGCAGGCACTAGTCCGCCGCCCCCGGTTGCTGCTGCTCGACGAGCCCCTGGACAGCCTGGACCTTCCCAACCAGGCGTCGGTGGCCGGCCTCATCTCCACGATCAGCAAGGAGCACGGGATCACCGTGCTCATCGTCGCCCACGACGTCAACCCGATCGTGTCGTCCCTCGACGGCGTGGTCTACGTGGCCCAGGGCCATGCGGTGAGCGGGGCGCCCGAGGACGTCATCAACTCGGCGACCCTCAGCGCCCTCTACGGGACGACCATCGAGGTGCTGCGGTCCTCCGGCGGGCGCCTGGTGGTCGTCGGCCATCCCGAAGCTCCCGCCCACCACGCCGACCGGCACACCGGACGTACCCGGTGACGACACCGGGGCCGACCGCATCGGGGCCGTCATGACCCTGGCCGCTGAAGGACTGGTGTGGAACCCGGTGGACGATGTGCATCAGATGTTCGCCCTCCACTTCATGGTGAACGCCTACCGGGCCGGGACCATCGTGGCCGTCATCGCCGGCGCCATCGGGTGGTTCATGGTGCTGCGACGACAGAGCTTCGCCGGCCACACCCTGGCCGTGGTGTCGTTCCCGGGTGCCGCCTGCGCCATCTGGCTGGGCCTCAGCGCGACGATCGGCTATTTCGCCGCCAGCATCGCGGCCGCCCTCGTCATCGCCGTCGTACCGCGGTCGTCCTCGGAGCGGGCGAGAAGCGAGGAGTCGGCGGTCATCGGCACCGTCCAGGCCTTCGCCCTCGCCTGCGGGGCGTTGTTCGTCAGCCTCTACGGCGGCTTCCTCGACAGCCTCACCGGACTGCTGTTCGGCACGTTCCTCGGCATCTCGAACGGGCAGGTGGTGGCGCTCGGGGCGGTCGCGGTCGTCGTCCTGGCCGTCCTGGCCGTCCTGGCCCGACCGCTCTTCTTCGCCACGGTCGACCCCTATGTAGCCGTGGCACGACGGGTTCCGGTGCGGGCGCTCTCGATCGTCTTCTTGGTGCTCCTCGGCTGCACCGCGGCGGAGGTCAGCCAGATCACGGGGGCACTGCTGGTGTTCGCCCTGCTGGTGATGCCGGCTGCTGCCGCCCAGCAGATCACCGCCCGGCCGGCGGCGAGCTTCGTGGTCACGATCGTGGTGGCCGTGGCCATCACCTGGCTCTCCCTCGGCGTGGCCTTCTTCTCGGTCTACCCGGTGGGCTTCTACGTCTCGACCTTCGGCTTTGCCGTCTACGTGGCGGCTGCGGCCGGCCGGGCATCGGCCAACCGGCTACGCCGCCGCCCCGCCCCGGGAACCCGCCCGGGGCCGCGGATGGTGGTTGGCGCATGATGACCGTCGACCCGCTGGTGGGGATCGCCCACATGCTTGCCCACCCGTTCCTCCGTTCCGCATTTGGGGCCGGCACCTGCATCGCCCTGGCGGCCGGCCTCGTCGGCTACGTGGTGGTGCTGCGGGGCCAGGTGTTCTCCGGTGATGCCCTGTCGCACGTGGCCTTCACCGGGGCGCTGGCTGCGCTCGCCTTCGGTATCGATCTGCGGGTCGGCCTCTACGGGGGGTGCATCGCCGTGGCCATCGTGATGGCCGTCCTGGGTCGCAGGGCAAACGCCGACGACACGGTGATCGGATCGGTGTTCGCCTGGGTCCTGGGGCTCGGTGCACTCTTCCTCTCCATCTTCACCACCTCCCGGAGCGGCACTGGTGGGGTGGGCGCCAATGCCGGGGTCAACGTCCTCTTCGGCTCCATCTTCGGGCTGTCGTCCTCACAGGCGTTCACCGACGCCATGGTCGCCCTGGTCATCGTCGTCGTCTTCGTCGCCATCGGGCGGCCACTGCTGTTCGTCAGCCTCGACCAGGCGGTGGCCTCCGCCCGGGGCGTGCCGGTCAGGGCCCTCGGCTACGCCTTCTTCATTCTGCTGGGGATCACGGCCGGCGTGGCCACCCAGGCGGTCGGCGCCCTGTTGCTGCTCGGGCTTCTGGCGGCTCCTGCGGGGGCCAGCCAGCGGCTCACCGCGCGGCCGTTCGTCGCCCTGTGGCTCTCGGCCGGCATCGCCGTCGCCTCGATGTGGATCGGGTTGACGTTGGCCTACCTGGTCCCCAGGATGCCCCCCAGCTTCGGGATCGTCGGCGTGGCCACCGGCGCGTACCTTGCGGCCTTCGTGGTCACCTCGGCCCGGGAGCGGTGGGGGTCCCGCCCGACCGGCCGATCGGCCCGCACGCTCGAACTCCCCGTCCGACAGCCTCGGAACGGGGGCCTCGGTGCCTCCTGAGCGCGGGGCGCCCCCTCGCACGGACCGGGATGCGCGACGCCGTAGTGTTGCCGGTGTGAGCGCAGCGTCTTCCGTCCACGAGCAGGTCGCCCTGCGCCTGGCCGGCCTCGAGCAGCGGTACACGCCGATGCGCCAGGCCCTGGTGGCCACCCTGGCCGGCGCGGGCAGGCCGCTTTCCATCCCCGAGATCCTTGCGTCGACCGTCGAGCTCCCCCAATCCAGCGCCTATCGCAACGTTACGACGCTGATCGACGCCGGGGTGGTCCGGCGGGTGTCGGGCGTCGACGATCACGGTCGGTTCGAGCTGACCGAGGAACTGGCCGGGCACCACCACCACCTGGCCTGTGGCCGGTGCGGGAAGGTGGAGGACGTGGTGCCCTCGCCCCGCCTCGAACGGGCCATGGCCGAGGCCGCCCGCGCCGTTGCCGAAGAGCAGGGCTACCGGGTCACCGGCCATCAGTTCGACCTGGTGGGATTCTGCCCGGGGTGCCGCCTTGCGACCGACTGACCCGGAACTGGCAGACTCCACCTGCACCGTGGTGGGCCCACACGAAAGGAACCGAGCATGACCAAGGACGTTCGCCTCGAAACCGACTCCATGGGGGCCATCGAGGTGCCGGCGGACCGGTACTGGGGCGCCCAGACGGCTCGCTCCCTGCACCACTTCCCGATCGGTGACGACCGGATGCCCGAACCGCTCATCCGGGCCATCGGTGTGCTGAAGGAGGCCTCGGCCCAGGTCAACGCCGACCTGGGCAAGATGTCGCCCGAGATCTCCTCGCTGATCATCGCCGCGGCGAGGGAAGTGTCCGAAGGGAGGTTGGACGACCACTTCCCCCTGAGTGTCTGGCAGACGGGCAGTGGCACCCAGAGCAACATGAACGCCAACGAGGTGATCTCCAACCGCGCCATCGAGCTGGCCGGTGGCGAGATGGGGTCCAAGGTACCGGTGCACCCCAACGACGACGTCAACATGTCGCAGTCGTCCAATGACACCTTTCCGACCGCCATGCACATCGCCGCCGTCGAGGAGATCACCCATCGGCTGCTGCCAACCGTCAAACACCTACGGAATGCCCTGCAGGCCAAGGCGGAGGCGTTCGCCGGCATCACCAAGATCGGGCGCACTCACCTGATGGACGCGGTGCCGCTGACGCTCGGGCAGGAGTTCTCGGGGTATGTCGCCCAGCTCGACGCCGATCTCCGACGGATCGAGCTCGCCCTCGACGACCTCTACGAGCTGGCAGCCGGTGGGACCGCGGTGGGAACCGGCCTCAACACCCATCCCGAGTTCGGGACCAGGGTGGCCTCCGCCATCGCCGAGCTCACCGGGCTGCCGTTCGTCTCCGCACCCAACAAGTTCGCCGCCCTGGCGGCCCACGACGCGTTGGTGGCGGCCAGCGGGGCCCTCCGCACACTGGCCGCCTCCCTGATCAAGATCGCCGACGATCTCCGGTGGCTGGGGTCGGGCCCCCGCAGCGGGCTCGGGGAGCTCTCGCTGCCCGAGAACGAGCCGGGCTCGTCGATCATGCCGGGCAAGGTCAACCCCACCCAGTGCGAGGCCATGATCATGGTGTGCATCCAGGTCTACGGTAACGACGGCGCGGTGGCCATGGCCGGGGCCAGGGGCAATCTCGAGCTGAACGTGTGCAAGCCGGTCATCATCCACAACGTCCTGCATTCGGTGCGGCTGTTGACCGAGGCATCGGCCGCGTTCACCCGGTTCTGCGTCGAGGGGCTGGAGCCCAACGAGGCCCGCATCCGCCAGCACCTCGAGAACTCGCTGATGCTGGTGACCGCGCTCAACCCGCTGATCGGATACGACAGGGCGGCCGAGGTGGCGAAGAAGGCCCACAAGGAGGGGAGCACACTGCGCGAGTCGGCCGTGGCGCTCGGCTATCTGACCGGCGAGCAGTTCGACCAGGCGGTCCGGCCCGAGTCGATGACCCACCCATGACCGTTCCGCCCGGTGATCTGACCATCGGTCTGACCGACGGGACCTTCTACGGCGGCGACCCGTTTCCCGCCTTCGCCTGGATGCGCGAGCATGCGCCTGCCTACTTCGACGAGGCTGCCGGCGTGTGGGGCATCACCCGCTACGCCGACGTGAAGGAGATCTCCAAGGACCCCGAGACCTTCTCCAACGCCGGCGGGATCCGACCCGACAGCGAGGCGCTGCCGATGATGATCGATACCGACGCTCCCGAGCACGTGCGCCGGCGGCGCCTGGTCAACGAAGGGTTCACCCCACGCCGCATCCGGGAGAGCGAGGCCGGCATCCGCTCCATCTGCGACGGGATCATCGACCTGGTGTGCGAGTCCGGTTCGGCCGACTTCGTAGCGGACATCGCCGCCCCCCTGCCCATGATCGTCATCGGCGACATGCTGGGGGTGGCCCCCGACGACCGCGACGACCTGCTGCGGTGGTCCGACGACATGGTGAAAGCGCTGGGCTCACCCGATCCCGGGGCCATGGACCGGGCCGCCCTGGCTGCCATCGAGTACGCCGGGTACATCACCGCGGTGGCCGATCAACGGCGTCGCGACGGGCAGTCCGACGACCTGATCGGGACCCTGGTCCACGCCGAGATCGAGGGGGACCGGTTGGACGAGGCGACGTTGATCTACGAGTCGCTGCTGATCCTGGTCGGTGGCGACGAGACGACCCGCCACGTGCTCAGCGGTGGCATGTACGAGCTGCTCCGCCATCCGGACCAGTTCCGGGACCTGTCCGAGGACCGCAGTCTGATGCCGGCGGCCATCGAGGAGATGTTGCGGTGGGTGTCACCGATCAAGAACATGGCCCGGCGGATGACCAGGGACGTGGAGCTCCACGGTGAGACCCTGCGGGAAGGGCAGAAGCTGCTGCTGCTCTACCCTTCCGCCAACCGTGATGAACGGGTGTTCGACCAGCCCGAACGCTTCGACATCCGGCGGAGTCCCAACGACCACCTTGCGTTCGGATTCGGCGCCCATTTCTGCATGGGCAATCGTCTGGCCCGCATGGAGTTGAGCGTCATGCTCGACCGTCTGCTCGACCGGCTGCCGGACCTGGCCCTGCTCGACGACGGTGAGCCGCCCAAGCGTGAGGCCAACTTCGTGTCCGGCTACGAGGCCATGCCCGTGGCGTTCACGCCCACTGCCCCCATCGGGGCGCCTACCTGATCCGGGGCCGTCAACAGAGGAGGTCGACGTCATGAGCCAACCGGTGCTGAGCGAGTCGGACGTGCGAACCGCGTTGTCGGCGGACCCTGCCGTGCAGTGGTACCTGGTCGGCGGCAAGCTGATCAGGACCGTCACGCTCGCAACCTTCGCGGATGCACTGTCCTTCGTGGGGGAGGTGGGCCGCCTTGCCGAAGAGGCGGACCATCACCCCGACATCGACATCCGCTACAACCGGGTGACCCTGGCCCTGATCACCCATGACTCGGGTGGGATCACCCAGTTCGACCTGGATCTGGCACGCGCCATCGACGCCATCGGCCCGGAGCCGCTCTGAGCCGTCTGCCCGCCGGGCCCCCAGTCAGGGGTCAACCGACGGGCAGGTCCCACAGCGGGAACCACCGATCGAGGTCGGCCTCGACCACCAGGTCGTCGGCCACCAGGCTCTTCAGCTTGAGCTCCTCTTCGATGTCCCGCTTCTCGGTTCCGGTGGGCACGAAGGGGTAGAAGGTGCCCCGCTTGAACAGGTAGACCAGAAAGGCGGTCGACGGCACCACGTGGCCGGGCCCGACGGTGATGGATGTCGGACCCGGGTCGGCCTCCGACGGGGGATCGGTGGTGGGCAGGGTGGCGAGGCCGAAGACCGAGCAGAGCAGCTGGGGCCCCCAACCGGCATCAGAGAGCGACGAGTTCACCAGGTGGATCTGCGTGACGAGTGCCTCGATGTCCGGGTCCTCGACGACCAGCCAGTGGTAGCCGTAGGAATCCTTTGCCTTGCGCAACCCGCCGCTGCCGTCCATGGACAGCAGTTTGACCACCTCGGCCTGCATCTCCTCGAACCCCTGGCCCGACGGGGGCTTGAAGCACACCCCTGCATGGCCCGAGCATGACATGCCTGCAGCGCTCTGGAGGGTGATGGAGGCCGACGGCAGGGCGAACAGGGCGTCCAGATTGGACTGGACCGGCTTGGTCCGCCCGAGCAGCGTGTCGAGCAGGCCCATCAGGCGCGGCCCATCAGCGACACCCGGTCACCGGCCGGCCGCTTCGGTCATGAAGGGCGGCCCAGTTCGGCCTCGATGGCAGCGAGCTGGGCGAGCCGCTTGTCGAGCGGCGGATGGGTGGAGAAGATCGTGGACAGGCTGACCCCGCTCTTGGCGATGGCCGGGGTGAAGTAGAAGGCGTTGAAGCTCTCGGTGGACCGGAGGTCGCGTGTCGGGATGCGCGACATCTCCCCGGTCACCTTCACCAGCGCCGAGGCCAGCGCCGACGGCCGCCCGGTGAGGAGCGCCCCGGACCGGTCGGCGGCCAGTTCGCGATAGCGCGACAGCGCCATGGTCAGCAGGAAGCTGATGGCGTAGACGACGATCGAGACGACCAGCACGCCCAGTTCGACGAGGGCGGCCTGATTGCCCGCATTGTTGTTGCCGCCCCGGCCGCCGCCGAATCCCCCGATCAGCCCGGTCCACAGCATCATCCGGGTGACCAGGCCGGCCATCATCCCGAGGAAGCTGGCGATGGTCATGACGGCGACGTCGCGATGGGCCACATGGGACAGCTCGTGGGAGAGCACCGCTTCGAGCTCGGAGTCGTCCAGGCGGCGCATCAGGCCGGTGGTGGCACACACCACCGCGCTGTTCGGGCTGCGTCCGGTGGCAAAGGCATTCGGGACGTCGGTGTCGGCGATTGCCACCCGGGGCTTCTTCATGTCCGCCATGGCGCACAGCCGGTCGATGACGCCGTGGAGCTGGGGTGCCTGCTCCGGGGTGACCAATCGCCCGCCCATCCCGAACAGGGCGATCTTGTCGGAGAACCAGTACTGCACGAAGAGGATGGCGCCGGCGAGGATCAGAACCAGGGACCACGACAGACCGAACGCGATGAGCAGCCCGATGACGACCGCGTAGAGGATCACGATCATCAGCCCGGTGGTGAACATCCGGATGCTCAGGCCCCGGTCCGGGGGAATGTTGCGTGCTGTGGTCATGGCGTGGACCTCAGCGGTCGTCCGGCCCGACTGCGTCGCCGGAGTCGGCGAGCAGGGACTTGGTTTCTGCGAGGGTGGCGTCGGCAAAGGGTACGACCAGGTCGGACGGAGCGAAGGCGTCGTCGGCCAGCGTCTGCCCGGCGTGGCGCACCTCGTCGATGATGGCCCCCAACGCGGTGGCGAAGGCGGCGTCGTCGCCGCCTTCGACGGCGCTCACCAGCGCGGCATCCAGCCCCTCCAGCGTGCCCCGCTCACTCTCGGGGATCTCGTACTGGCCCTCGCCCAGGATGCGGATGATCATGATGGTGACCCCTCGCGACCGGCCGGTCCGAGCTCCGCCGGAGCGCTCCCGACGCCGACTTCTGCCTTGAGGGCGGCCAGTTGGGAGTCGACGGCCGAGGTGGTCGAGGCCTTGTCCAGCTGGGCCTGGATGTCGTCGACCGGATTGGAGAGGTCGGTCAGGGCCCCCGAGGCCAGCAGCTCGTCCATGGCACCGGCCCTGGCCTGCATGCCTGCGATCTTGTCCTGGGCCCGTTGCATCGACAGACCGGCGTCGCTCATCGACTCGGAGATGCCCGAGACCGCCTCGCCGATCTTCGTCTGCGCCTCGGCCGCCGTGTAGGTGGCCTTCATCGTCTCCTTCTTGGTGCGGAACGAATCGACCTGGGCCTGCAGCTTCTGGGCGGTGGCGATCAGCTTCTGCTCCTGGTCGGCCACCTGCTGGTGTTGGGTCCCGAGGTCGTCGAGCTGCCCTTGCAGGGCCTCCCTGCGGGCGAGCGCCTCCCGGGCCAGGTCCTCGTTCCCCTGGGTCAGAGCGGCCTTGGCCTGCTGCTGGAGCTTGTCGGCCTGCTGCTGCAGCTGGGTCGCCTGCAACTCGATCCGCTTCTTCGCCGTGGTCACGTCGGCCACGCTTCGACGGACCTTCTGGAGGCTCTCGAGCTGCTTCTGATACGAGAGGTCGAGCGACTCGCGCGGATCCTCGGCCTTGTCGAGCAGTTTGTTGGTCTTTGCCTGGAGAATTCCGGACATTCGCTTCAAGACGCCCATGGTGGTAGATCCTTCCTCGTGCTTCGACCTGAAGCTTAGGGGTTTCCTGCCCGGTAGCGTGATCGGCATGCCTCAGCCGCTCTGCCTGTTGACCGTCCACGCTCACCCTGATGACGAAGCCTCCAAGGGGGCGGGGACCGTCGCCCGTTACCATGCCGAAGGGATCCACACCGTCCTGGTCTGCTGCACCGGGGGAGAGGAGGGGGACATCCTCAATCCCGCCCTGGACACCCCTCAAGTCCGCGGACGGATCGGTGAGGTGCGACAGGAGGAGCTGGACCGGGCCGCCGAGATCATCGGCTACGACGAGGTGGTCATGCTCGGCTACCGCGACTCGGGGATGGCCGGGTCCGAGGCCAATGCCAACCCGGGCTGCTTCGCCCATGCCCCACTCGAGGAAGCGGTGGAGCGCCTGGTGACCGTCGTCCGCCGCACACGGCCACAGGTGATGGTCGTCTACGGCGACGACCAGAGCTCTTATCCGCACCCCGACCACCTCCGCGTCCACGACATCGGGGTGGCCGCCTTCCGGGCGGCCGGGGACCCGGATCGCTACCCGGGCGCCGGCAAGGCGTGGCAGCCCGCCAAGCTGTACTACACGGTCTTCTCGGTGGCGCGCTTCCGTGAGATCCACGACAAGTTCGAGGAGCTGGGCCTCGAGTCCCCGTTCGACGATGCGTGGCGCAGTCGGTGGGAAGGCGTCCCCGACGAGGTCGCCACCGCCAGCGTCGACATCTCTGCCGTTGCCGACGTGCGCCGCGAGGCCCTGCTGGCCCATGCCACCCAGGTGGACCCCAACTCGCGGTTCTGGTTCGGGCTGCCGCCCGAGGTGATGCGCACCGTCCATCCCCATGACGACTATCGGTTGGCCCTGGTCAAGGCGGCCGATGGCTCGGTGGTCGTGCCCGAAACCGACGGCAAGGTCGAGACGGACCTGTTCTCGGCGATCCCCGGGGTCGTCCGCCACGGGTAGCCGGCGCGCATCCCACAGGCGCCCTGCCCCACCGGTAGCATCGGGCGGGCGACGACAGCGAGTTGGGGAGTGCCGTGAGCAAGTGGCTTTCCGCGGAGTGGTTCGACGAGACCCGGGCGCTGGCGGCCGACCAGCCCGAGCGCCCTGGCCTGTCCGCCCGGCTCCAGTACGAGGTCACCGGCGGGCCCGAGGGCGACATCTCCTACTACTGGGTCCTCGAGGACGGCCGCCTCCGCGACAGCGCTCTCGGTGCGGTCGCGGATCCCGACGTGACCCTCACCTTGGTGTGGGACGACGCCGTGGCGGTACAGCGGGGTGATCTCGACCCCAACGTGGCCTTCATGCAGGGACGGATGAAGGTGTCGGGTTCGATGGGGGTGATGATGGCGCTGCTGCCCGCCACCAATACTCCCGAGTATCAGGGCCTGCGCCGGCGCATCGCCGCGGTCACCGAGTTCTGAGCGGTCCGAGCGACCCGGGGTTGGCGCCGCCCAGGAAGGGGAGGTGGATGGCGCCCGCACTCTGGAGGAGGATGAGCGTGACCGCGGCCCCGATGAACACGAGGAGGGCGACCACCAGGTAGGGATGCACCTTCGACCAGGTGGAGACCGGTTCGCCGGTGGGAGTCCCCCGGCGACGCCGCGATCTGCGGTCCGAGCCGATCACGGTGGTCACGGACGTGACTCCCGATGGCCCCTGGTGGCTCACCGCCAACGCCGCGATCCGGTCGGACAGCTCGGCCGGATCCCACCCGGGCAGGAGGAAACGGAAGGTGCCCGTGGGGGTCTGGATGCTGATGAGGGCGCCGGGCTCGGCATGGGGCAGGGAACGACTGGTGGCATCGGGGTCGGTGACCACCCCGGGCTGCACGTCCGGCAGTGCATCGCTGTTGAGCTCCGGGTCGACCCACCATTCGGGGATCAACCCGCCTGCCCACGGCTCGACCACGTGGGTCGTCATCGAGGACCAGGGAAGCACCCGCGGCGAATCGCCGTGGCGGCGGACCACGCCCACCCCGTCGTCGTCGAAGATGAGGCGGTCGATGGTCACCGGGTCGTTGCCGGCGGCGTCGAGGAGCAAGAGGCCCTCGAGCTGAAACGGCCGGAGAACGGGTGGAGGCGGTGCGGCGGGCACGGTCGGCGTCGACGGCGCGGTGCCGCCCCCGACTCTCGACTGTTCTCCCTCGGCCACGGCAGCTCCCATCGGTGGTCCCTCAGGATACCGGCGCCGTCCGGCCGTCAGCGGCGACGCATCGCCTCGTGGAGTGGCCGGTACCCGATGAGCGTGACCCCGGCCTCGGCGATCGCCCGGTCCAGACCGCGATCGGCGACCAGGAGCACATGGTCGGCCACCCGGGCCTCCCAGTCGCCGGTGATCGCCCGCAGCTCGGGGGTGTCGATAGCGGGGCGCAGTGTGACCTCAGTGAGTCCCGGTTCGATGCCGGCGACCAGATCGAGGAAGGCCTGGCGGGTGTCCCGCGGGGGGAGGGTGGCGTAGCGATCGGCGAACAGTACGCCCTCGGCGGCGGCCAGCTGCCGGACCGGAAAGCCCACATTGGGCTCCGCCTCGGCACTGAGCACACGTAGCGGCAGGGCGAAATCCACTGCCAGCTCGAGGTAGATGTCGAAGAACTCGGGGCGCATCAGCAGGGCATCGAGGTGGGCGTCGAGATGGCTGATATCGAACCCCCACAGGACCGCCCGTTCCACCTGGGCCCGGCACTCCCGGCGGACCTCGTCGAGGTCGGCGTGGTCCCAGACGTCGGAGACCGTGCGCGGGAAGCCCCCATCACCGTCGAGGAGCGAGGGCGCCTGGGTGATCGGGCCCCAACGGTACAGGTCATGCTCCGCGTTGAGCGTCAGCCGGACCCCCACGTCGTCGCCTCGGAACCGTGAGGCCGACTCCCGGGCCCACGGGGCCGGGACGATCAGCGAGGCACTGGTGCCGATCCCCTCGCGGAGCGCGTCGTAGACGCCGACGGTGGAGGCATGGCACAAGCCGAGATCGGCGCAGTTGAGGATCAGCAGCTTGGCTTCGGGGGGGTAGTCGAGGCGCTCGGCAACGGTCGGCATGCCTCGACCGTAGCGCCGCCGACCGTCAGGCGGCGCGCCCGGCCGGTCCCCGGCCCCGGTCGGCGGGTCGGCCACGCCCCTGTGGAGCCGTCGTGAGGAGGGCCCGGGCGGCGGCGATCCCCTGGAGACCGATCCGGCGGGTGTCGTCATCGAGGCGCCAGCCGCCGGCCGGGGCGCCGCCGGCGCAGTCGGCCTGCTTCCCACGGTCGCCGGACGGTCGGGCCGCCCCCCCCGGTGGTGGTTCCCCCAGGGGGAGTTCGGGCTGGGGGCCCGGGAATCGATGCCTGCGATCGGTCTTCATGCCTTCAGCGTGCCCGAAGGGTGTAATACGGGGGCCATGACCGATGGGAACACAGGAGCGCCGACCGGACCGCGTCACGGGATCACGATCCCCTTCGACGGGGTCACTCTCGAGGATCACCGCAAGTGGTACGAGGAATTGGTTCGCCTCGGCTACACCGACGTGTGGTCGGCGGAGACCGACGGCGTCGACGGGTTCACCCCGCTCGCCCTGGCCTCGGCATGGACGCCGTCGCTTCGGCTGGGGGTGGCCATCATCCCGGCGTTCACCCGGGGCCCGGCCCTGCTGGCCCAGAGTGTCGCGGCCCTGGCCGAGGCGGCACCGGGCCGCTTCACCTTCGGCCTGGGCACCTCGTCGGACGTGATCGTGAGCAGGTGGAACGGGATCGAATTCGACGAGCCCTACAAACGGGTCCGCGACACGATCCGCTTCCTCCGGTCGGCCCTGGCCGGCGAGAAGGTGGAACACGAGTACGAGACTTTCACCGTGCGGGGTTTCCGGCTGGCTCGGCCGGTGGAGCACCCGCCGCCGATCTTCCTGGCGGCACTCCGGCCGGGGATGCTGCGGCTGGCCGGACGCGAGGCCGATGGCGCCATCCTCAACTGGCTGTCCGCCGAGGACGTGGCGACGGTGAAGCCGGAACTGGGAGCGGACTGCCCGGTCGCCGCCCGGATCTTCGTCATCCCTTCCGAGGACGCCGACGCGGTGCGCGCCGTGGGCCGTCGGATGATCGCCGCCTACCTGAACGTGGGTGTCTACGCGGCGTTCCACCGATGGCTGGGGCGGGGGCCGGAGCTGGAGCCGATGTGGTCCGCCTGGGAGGCCGGCGATCGCAAGGGGGCGCTGGCGGCCATCCCCGACGAGTTGGTGGACGCGCTCATCGTGCACGGGTCGTTCGACGAGTGCAGGGCCCACGTGGGCCGGTACGTGGCCAACGGGGTGGACATCCCGGTGATGGCGGTCATCCCCTTCGGCGTGTCGCTGGAGGACGCGGTGGCGGGGCTCGCCCCGCCGTGGGCGCCCGCCTGAGCAAGCGGGTCGGGCCGGGGCCGGCTGCTAGCGTCCTAACCCCGCTTGTAGCGGGCGACCATCTCGGCGTCCTGGTCACGCACCTGCTCGGCCAGCTCCTGGGAGTAACGCGCCAGCTCGACGGCCAACCGAGGGTCGGAGATCGCCACGATCCTGACGGCCAGCAGCGCCGCGTTGCGTGCTCCGTTGATGGCGACGGTGGCCACCGGGATGCCCTTGGGCATCTGGACCATGGACAGCAGCGAGTCGAGGCCGTCGAGCGTGGCCAGGGCCACCGGCACACCGATCACCGGCAACGGCGTGGTTGCCGCCAGCACACCGGCCAGATGGGCGGCCCCACCGGCCGCGGCGATGATCACCTTGATGCCGGAGTCGGCCGCGCCGCGGGCGAAGGCGATGGCGTCGTCCGGCGTCCGGTGGGCCGAGAGCACCCGGACCTCGACCGGGACCGCGAAGGTCCGGAGGGTCTGGACGGCGTCGTCCATGATCGACGCGTCGGATGAACTTCCCATGACGATGGCTACGGACATGAGGGTATTCTGCCCGACTCGCGGCCGGCTTTCACGTTGGTACCCGCCGCGCCGCATGCGTGGAGCCGGGCCGCCCGGTACGGTGGGCCGCTGGTGGCAGGCCATGGCCCACGCCGGGCGCTGGCCGGGTTCGACCGCCACGAAAGGGAGGCGCAATGCGCATCGGCGTGATGTTCGACACCGAGAAGCCGTTCGAGGAGATGGTGGGGCAGGTGGTCGGCCTACGGGACGCCGGCATCGAGATGGCGTGGTCGTCGCAGATCTTCGGCTACGACGCCCTGACCGCCTTGGCGGCCATCGGCCGCGAGGTGCCGGACATCGATCTGGGCACTGCCGTCGTCCCCACCTACCCGCGGCACCCGGTGATGCTGGCCGGTCAGGCCCTGACCGTCCAGGCGGCGACCGGTGGTCGGTTGACCCTGGGCATCGGGCTGTCCCACCAGTTGGTGATCGAGAACGTCTTCGGGCTGTCGTTCGAGAAGCCCGCCCGCCACATGAGGGAGTACCTCTCCATCCTGATGCCGCTCCTCGAGGGCGAGCAGGTGTCCTTCGTCGGCGAGACGCTCAGCGCCTCCACGTTCGGACCGCTGCAGATCGACGCCCCGCCCCCCATCGTGCTGGTCGCAGCCCTCGGGACCACCATGCTCGGGATCGCCGGGCGGATGGCGACGGGCACGGTGACCTGGATGACCGGGCCGGCCACCGTCGAGTCCCACATCGTCCCGACCATCCGGGCGGCGGCCGCTGGGGCCGGCCGCCCCGAGCCCCGGATCGGGGTGGGGCTGCCGGTGTGCGTGACCGACGATGCCGCTGCGGCCCGGGAGAAGGCCGCCGAGGTCTTCTCCATCTACGGCAACCTGCCCTCCTACCGGGCCATGCTCGACCGCGAAGGCGCCGGCGGCCCGGCCGATGTGGCCATTGTCGGCACGGAGGCGGAGGTGAAGGCCAGGGTCCGGCAGTTGGCCGACATCGGCGCCACCGACTTCTGCGGCGCGCCGTTCGGCACGGCCGACCAGATCAAGGCGTCGGTCGGAGCACTGGCCTCGACGGTGGGCATCTGAGCGCCGCCCCGGCCGGGGCGGCGGCCGTAGGCCGGGCCGCCTCCGTCCGACCAAGGCCGGCGGGTCTGACCGTCCCTCAACGGGTAAGTCGGGTGTGCTTGAACTCGTTGATCTCGGGTTGGTCGGTCATCAACTCGAGGATGCGGTCGACGGTGGCGCGCGCACGGGCTGCATCCCCATCAGGGCGGCTCATCAGCCTGACGAACACCGCGCTGTCAGCGACGATGAAGGTCGGTACCCCGAACACCTCGAGTTGGTCGACAACTCGCTCGTGCTCGTCGCGGACGATCTTCGCCGGCCAGCCGGACTCCACCTCGGCGAGGACGGCATCGGCGTCGGCACCCGCCCGGGCCAGCGCACCGTGCACGACTGCCCGGATCCGGAGGTCACCGCCCTCGTCGTGGCGGGCCGTGAAGAGCGAGCGGTGCACGGCCCAGAAGTGCTCGGGGAACCGCTCCTTGACCACGACACCGGCGGCGAGGCCCAGCAGGTCCGGCTGGTGGGCCGGATCCTCCCAGGCCGGGACGCCGCCCTCGGGCACGTGGGACTGGTTGAGGAAGAACGGCACGAACTCCACGTCCCAGGGGGCGCCGGCCTCCAGCCCGTCGAGGAGGTGCTCATGGCCGTTCCTGGCAAAAGGACATCGATAGTCCCAGGTCACGGCGAAGGTTCGGCGAGCTTCCATGCCCGTCCAACCCCGGGGTGAGTGGTTCCATTCCGCCAGGACGGTCAGACCAGCCGCCTGCCCACCAGGCCCAACGCGACGCCGATGGCCGCCCCACCGACGACGTCGGAGGCATGGTGGGCCCGGAGATGGAGCCGACTGACCCCCACCAGTGCTGCACTGGTAAAGAGCAGGGCGTTGCCCGCGCGGTCACCCCGCTCGCCCATCACCGTCGCCGCACAGAAAGCCGCCAGGGTATGGCCGCTGGGGAAACTGCTCGTCTTCGGCTCGCGGACCGGCACCCCGCCGTCGACCACCCGTAGAGCGCTGCGGTCGGGGCGTGAGCGCCCGATGACCGCCTTGAGGCCGGCATTGACGAGGCTCGACTCGACCCCGGCGACGGCCAGGGCGCGGACGGCCCGCGCCCGCGACGGCCCCGGGCGTCGGGCCCGCCACGCTGTCGTCGCCGCCCACATCAACCCTCGGTCCCCGAGCCCGGTGATCACCTTGGCGGCGCCGTCCAATCCGGGCTTCCCCCGGAGTGGTTCGAACCAGGTGTCGACCCGGTCGTCGACGGCGCCCACCACCTTCGCCAGACCGGTGACACCTTGGTGCGTCTGCATGCCTGCCTCGCGAACGGTCATGCTGCACCGGGCATGCCGGCGCCGCCGAGGACCGGGGCCGCCCGGGAGGGGTCGCCACCGTAGGCGGGGCAGAACTCCCGGAAGCGGCAGTAGTTGCACAGCGGGGAGGTGCGGGGTCGGAAGTCCTCGTCGCGGCAGGCCCGTTCGATGGCAGACCAGACGGCGACGGCCTTCTGCCGATGCCCGCGTAGGGCCTGTTCGGAGGGCTCGGCGACGATGGTGGTCGGCTCCTTGAGGTGGAGCAGCTTGACCTGCACCGGTCGGCGGCCGAGTACCTCTTCGCAGAGGAGGGCATAGATGTGCACCCCGATGAGCTTCGACCGCTCATAGGCGGGAGCGGGCGCCCGGCCGGTCTTGTAGTCGATGACCACCAGCTCTCCATCCGGCGTCAGGTCGAGGCGGTCGATGATGCCCCGGAGCCGCATGTCCCCGACCCGGGCCTCGAGGGTCAGCTCGATGCCCACCGGGTTGATCTCGTTGGGGTCCTCGAGTTCGAACTCGTTGCGGACCAGAGTCTCCGCCTCCGACCGGAGCGCATCGGCGGCATCGGGCGAGAGGGAAAGTGCCGTGTACTCGGGATCGGCCTGCAGCTCGTGCCACGCATGGCCCAACTCTGCAGCGGCGGAGGCCGGGGTCCGGTCCCCACGGGCATGGTGCCAGAAGAGGCGCTCCAGGGCCCGGTGGACCAGCGTTCCCTTGACCGTCCAGATGGTGGGCGCCTCGGGCAGGTGCTCGATGGCAGTGAACCTGAAGGCCAGGGCGCAGTCGCGGAACGAGGTGACCTTCGACGGCGAGAGCGATCGGGGCAGTTCGAAGGGCACGGGGACAGGTTACGACGAGGATGCGACGTCATTGGTGCCGAGGGCCCGGCGCACCGATGCGGCCACTACCTCGGGGCGCTCCAGTGGGCCGAAGTGGCCGATGCCGGGCAGGACCTCGACCGTCGAACGTGGGAGCCGCGCGGCGTCGGCCTCCATGATCGTGGGACCGAAGGCGTCGGTCAGGGCGCCGCAGGCCAGGGTGACCGGGCACCGGACCTCGGGGAGACGTCCGAAGGTACCACTCGAGGCGGCGCTGGCGAAGATCTCTGCCTCGTCCTCCCGACGGCACCGCAATCGAATGGCCTGGCCGTCCCCTCCGTCCCCTGATGGCACCGGCTCGAACCCGGCCTCGACGTAGAGGCGGAGCACGGCGGGATCGCAGTCATCGAAGGGAGGCTTGGAGGAGAAGTTGACGAACGCATCCTCGGCCGAGGGGAAGGTCGCGCGTCGCCGCCGGGCCCCCGCTGAAAGGGGGTTCTCGCCGGTGGCGAATGCCAGCAGCTCGTCGGGGACGACGACCGGCTCGAAACCGTAGAGGGAGCGGAACGTTCCCGGCCTGGATGCCTCGGCCAGCAGGATCGAGGCGCCACCGCAGGAGTGCCCGAATGCGGATGGCTGCTCGAGGCCCAGGTGGTCGACGACGGCGAGGACGTCCAGAGCGAATCCGGACCACGCGAACCCCTCGTCGGGCGGCCGATCGGATCGACCGTGGGCGCGCAGGTCGAGCCCCCAGCAGCGGTAGCGGTCCGACAGGGCGCGCGCCATCGGAAGCAGCACCTCGGCGCAGAACCCGGTGGCGTGCACGAACAGCAGGTCGGTGCCCTCGCCTCCGAAGTCGTAGACGGCGATTCCCACCCCGTCGGGGGTGGTGCACCGGTCCCGGATCGGTCCGGGGTGGTCGTCGTCCGTGCTCACCGTGGTGACGGTACCCCAGGGGAGTGGGGCCCAGCTCCGCAGGGCATGACGCGCGATCCGACCTCCGACGGGCTAGACAATGGGTTCTCATGGAGCATTTTCTCGAGACCTGGGGCTATCTGGCCGTCTTCGCACTGAGCTTCATCTCGTCGATGGGCCTGCCGGTCGGATCCGAGATCGCCATCATCTACGGGGGAGTGCTGGCCAGCGGCCAGATCCCCAACGAGCCCCACCACCTGCTGCTGGTGGTCGTCATCGTCCTGGCCACGCTGGGCGAGCTGCTGGGCTCGCTCGCCGGGTATCTCATCGGGTACTTCGGTGGCCGGGCGCTGGTCGATCGGTTCGGCAAGTACGTGCTGCTCACGCACAAGGACCTCGACCGGGCCGACGCGTGGTTCGCCCGCCACGGCGAGCCCCTGGTGCTCTTCGGGCGGTTCATCCCGTTGCTCCGTTCCTTCGTGTCCTTCGCGGCAGGCCTGGGCGAGATGGCGATCGGGAAGTTCGTCGTATTCACGGTGATCGGTTGCGCCATCTGGTGCACCGCATTGGCCAGTCTGGGCTATGCCCTCGGGTCCAGCTACAGCCACGTGCTGAAGGCCTTCAGCTATGCCGGCTACCTGGCCGCCGTGCTGGCGGTCGTCGCCGTGGTGATCCTGTTCCTCCATCGCCTCCGGGTGGTGCGTGAGGAACGTGGCTGAGCCCTTGCAAGCTCTGGACGCGGCCCGTCGGGGCAACCGGGCGACGGGCACGGGCCCGGTGAGGGCGGTCCGGTGAGCCGGGCGAACCCTGCATCCGCACGCCGCGCCGCCATCCGGGCGTCTGATCACCTGGACCGTGCGGAGACGTGGAGCGGGCTCCGGGCCGGCGACCCGGTGGTCGTCGCCGGGTTGTCCCTCCGGGGGGCGACATGGGAGTTCCGCGCCCACATCGTCAACCGCCACAACGGGACCGAGTCGGTCGAGGTGATCGGCGGGCGCCCGGGCGACCGGAAGATCCGATCATTCGAGCCGGACCGCATCTTCGCGGTGACCGGCCGGAACCGGACGAGGGGGAGCTCGGAGCGAACCCTCACCGGGGAGCTTTCGCTGGCCGACGCTCCCCAGCTGCCACTGAAGTGACCAGCCGGAGCGGAGGCGGGCACGGGGAGGGCTCCCGGGCAGCGACGGGCGCAACGCAGGGACAAGAGGCCGGGGAGAGTGAGGGCGGGTCCTCGCCGGTAGGGTGGCGGCAATGGCCACCATCACCTTCTTCCACGCCCATCCGGACGACGAGGCCATCGCCACCGGTGGCACCATGGCCGACCTGGCCTACCGGGGTCACAGGGTGGTACTGGTGACGGCCACCCGCGGTGAGCTGGGCGAGATCCCCGAGGGCCTGCTGGCACCGGGCGAGTCGTTGGCCGACCGGCGGGCGTCCGAGCTCGCCGACGCCGGCCGGATCCTCGGGGTGTCCCGCCAGTCCTTCCTCGACTATCACGATTCGGGTATGGCCGGTGAGGAGAGCAACAACCGGCCGGGATGTTTCGCCGCGGCCGACCCCGAAGAGGCGGCCGAGGCCCTGGCCGCCATCCTCGACGAGGAGGCCAGCGAAGCACTGGTGATCTATGACGAACACGGCGGGTACGGGCACCCGGACCACATCCAGGTGCACCGGGTCGGTATGCGCGCCGCGGTCAGGGCCGGCACGCCTGTGGTCTACATGTCCACCATGGACCGCGACTTCTTCCAGGAACTGCGACAGGAGGTAGCCGACTCCGGTCTGACGCCACCAGGGGATCAGCCCGAGGAGGAGGTCACCATGGGTGAGCCGGCCGATCGGATCACCACGGAGGTGGACGTGGCCCGGTGGATCGAGACGAAGCGTCAGGCCATGCGCGCCCACGCCAGCCAGATCGGCGAGGGCAGCTTCTTCCTCTCGATGCCCGATGACCTGTTCACCCGGGTCTGGGGCCAAGAGTGGTACATCCGGGTACGTCCGGAGCCGATGGCGGAGACCGCGGGCCGACGCGAAGCGGCCCTCCTCCTCCCCCCGGAGCCGACGACCGGCCCGGTGGGCGCAGCAAGCGGCTCCGGAGGTGTCCGATGACGGCGAGCCATCGTGTGCTGCGTGTCCACGGGGGGCGGCTGGTGGTCACCGAGCGCCGGCTCGAGCTCGAGGCGGCGCTCGATGCCGCCGCCGCCGAGGGGTTCGCCATTGTGAATTCCTTCACTGTCGACGACAACGTCTACCTGGTCCTGCAGCACCTCGACTGACCGCGGTGGCTGCTGAGCCTTCCATGGCCGCTCGGGCACTCGGCCGGCCACGACGGCGGGGGGGCGTCGCTAGGGCTCGGTGAACGCCTGGATCGACACGACCCGGTTCCGTCCGGACTCCTTGGCCCGGCAGAGTGCCTGACCGGCCCGTTCGATGAACGTCACGGTGTCCTCCATCCCGTCCCAGCTGGTGAGGCCAGCAGAGAGGGTCACCCCGTAGCTGGATGTGGCGACGCGACCGCCCGTACGGAGGATGTCGAGAAGGTGATGGCCGCCGACCAGGTCGGTCTCCGGCATCACCAGACAGAACTCCTCGCCCCCGTAACGGGCCACCATGTCCTGGCGTCGGACGTTGGACACCATCACCGCGGCGATGGAGCGCAGCACGGTGTCGCCGGCGACCTGCCCGAAGCGGTCGTTGTACCCGCTGAAGTGGTCGAGGTCGATCATGGCCACGCTCAGGGGCGTGTCGGAGCGTAGGGCGTGGGCCATCTCGGTCTCGATCCGCTCGAACAGGCAGCGCCGGTTGGCCAGCCCGGTCAGTGGATCGGTCCGGCTCTCGGAGCGGAACCCGTCGACGAAGTTGGCACGGCTGGTCACGCGCAGGAACGCCGCCGCCAGCAGGTCGGCCTCCTCCGTGGGCCGGTGGGGGACGCTCCCGTCGCCGGTGCTGCGCTCCACGACCATCACCAGCTCGCCGTCGGTCGAGTACCCGACCGGGATGACACAGTGCAGGGCGTCGAGGGTCGGCGAGTTGCTTATGAGCGCCTCGTTGAAGAGCGGGAGCCTGGCCAGTTCCGAGACGTCGCCGTGCTCGGCAGGCCATGCTGCCACCACGACGAGCTGCTCGAGCGTCCCATTGCGAAGGAACACGGCGACCCGTTCGGCGGGGATGATGTTGCCGATCAGAGGGAGACCGCGTCGGAAGACCTCCTGGAGGGTGCCTGCGCCGGGGCCGGTACCGTCGAGTCCGAACTCGTCGAATACCTCGTTGAGGTCGTCGATGGCCTGCCGGAAGTTGACGTGCCCGTCGATAGTGGCAACCGTCCGGACGCAGATGAGGGTGATCACCCCGATGGTCGCCGCGTACACCGAGAGAGTGGTGACAAGGCCCGCGCCCCGCATGCCCTCCACCCAGCTGATCAGGGCGATCAGGGCGATGACGTAGAGATCGACCACGATCTGCATGTGGCGGTCACCGATGATGCAGACGAACACGACTCCGATCAACATGGCCGGCGTGTAGAGGCCGTTGGCGGTGGAGGTGGCCACCTCGATGCAGGCGAGGCCGGAGATGGCCAGGCAGACGATGACGAACCACATGTTGGCCTGGGTCTGGACGTTGGATCTCCCCTTGGTGATGACCACGAAGAGGGAGAGGTACACGATGGAGACGATGAGACAGGCGACGGCTGCACCGATGTAGCCCCAGCGGAGCGGATGGTGATCGACCACGCTGACCGAGATCATCAGGGGGATGATGATCGCTTCCGCGATCAGCCCGCAGGTCACACCGGCGCGAAGCTGCCGCTCGGTCGGGTGCTCCAGGTCGAACCTCACCACCGCGTTATCGTCCTCGGAGCTGCCCTTCTTTACTCCGCCGGCTGTTTACCGCGGAGTTGCAGGTCAGCGCCTTGTTCCCTCGTGGGCGCCGGGGCCGGGTCAGACGGGCGGGGGAGGGTCCTCGGCTGCGCCCACGGGTCGCCTGGGCAGCATTCCGGTGAAGAAGAGGCCGACCACGGTGATCAGGGCGACCAGCCACAGTGCGGTGCGCAGGCCGATCAGCCTTGCCGAAGCGTTCTCCGCCACGATCGCGTCCTGGGTCGAGGCCGGCAGTGTGGTGGCGGCCAGTTGCTTCTTCAGATCGGAATCGGAGATGAAGGGGATGCCGCTCTCCATCGTCACGGTGGCCTGGGCGGTGACCTCGGCCGGAACCGACGGGTTGTGGGTGACGCCCGTGATGAACGACGTGGTCAGGCTTCCGATGAGGACGGCGCCGACCAGGGCTGTCCCGAGGGAGGCCCCGAAATTGGTGAAGGTGTTCTGGAGGCCGCCCACTTCTGCGCTCATGCTGTCCGGCAGGGCGGAGACCGTCACCGCCCCGAGCTGTGACGCCAGTGCACCGATGCCGAGACCGACCAGCGCCATGGGGATCAGGACGATGCCGGCATTTGCACCCGGATCGAGACCTCCGACCAGCACCAGGGTGCCGGCCAACATCGCAAGCATCCCCAGGCGGACCACCAGACGCGGCGAGGCCCGTGGAGCCAACTTCGGGACAGCCAGTGCCGCCAGGAGCAGGGTCAGCGACAGCGGAAGGAGGCGGAGGCCGGTCTGCAGGGCACTGAGCTCGAGCACGACGGACAAGAAGAGCGGGATGGTGAAGAAGATCCCGGACTGGATCAGGAATTGGAAGAAGAAGGTGACGAGTCCACCGGTCATCTGCATGCTCTTGAACATGGAGAGGCGTACCATCGGGCTCCGGCCGGCCTCCTCGAGGTGAGCCTCCCACAACAGCAGGGCGCCGATGACCAGCAGTCCTCCGATGACAAGCCAGACCACCGGGGAGACACCGAGCAGGGAAGGCCCGTTCGGCTTGGGCCGTACCCATCCCCAGACGCCGGAGCGAAGGACCCCGTACACGGTCATCGAGAGCCCGACGATGGAGAGCAGGGCGCCCGGCGTGTCGAAGGAGGGGCTCGCCTCCGACGGGGTGTCCTTGACCCCCCGGACGGAGAGCAGGATGATCAGCACGATCACGACTTCGCCTGCGAACACCCAGCGCCACGAGGCGAAGGTGGTGACGGCGCCGCCGACCAGTGGCCCGGCAGCCACGGCGATGGCACCCGCCGCCGCGATCAGTCCGTAGGCGGACGACCGACGCTCCTTCGGGAAATTGCCGGCCACCAGTGCGACGATGGCCGGCATGATCAACGCGGCCCCGAGGCCCTCCAGGCCCGACCATCCGATGATCAGCACGGTCAGGTTGGGGGAGAGGGCCGTGACCAACGACCCGGATCCGTAGACCACCAGGCCGATGGCGAAGGCCCGACGCCGCCCGATGAGTGCGCCGATCTTCCCACCGGTGATCATGAAGGCGGCCATCACCAGGGTGTAGAGGGTGATCGCCGTCTGAATGCCGGTCACGGTGGTGCCGAGGTCGTTGGCCACCGACCGGATGGAGACGTTCATGACCGAGGTGTCGAGCGTCATGAGGAACTGCCCGGCCGCCAGGATCACCAGCACCCGCGTGCTCCCCGAGGCTGCGTCGACGGCGCCGGCCTGTGAGCCGGGGCGCCCGGCCCCGTCCGTCATCGGGTTCCCCGCGACCGTTGTCCGGGAGTCGCGACGCATCGTGGCCTCGTACGGCCGGCAGGTGTCGACGCGAAGTGGTGACCACCGGACATGTCGGCGACGATACCCTCGCGGGAAGGGCCGAGCGGAACCGTCACCGAGTTGGACGGCGAAGGCCGCCGCGCCGAACAAGCCGGTCGTCGAGCAGTCGGGGACGGGCAAAGAGACGTTCCCGCCGGAGGCGGCTCCATCCAACTGGACGGTGATCTGGACCTTCAGCTGCGTGGATCCGGTATCGGCCCGCTCGATCGTGCTCACATCCACCAAGGCCAGGGGATCGCCCGTGACCCTGACAGATCAGATCAGACCGGGCTCGGTGGAGGAGGCCACAAGTCGATCACCACCTCGGGCACGTACACCTATGTTGTGGCCACCACGTGCAACTGGAAGCTGATGGTCGGCTCCACCCCGCCGACCTTCGCCGCCACCACCGCCTCTTCCGTCCCCTCGGTGATGAACCCAACGCTCAACTGTTCACACCGGCTCTGACGAAGAGCTCGATATCCGTGGCCGACCCGACGGCTCCACCGAGCTGATACCCGGAGGGGTTGAGATAGAAGGGCTGTTCGTGGATCCACAGCTCGCCGGAGGCGTAGCGGACGGACACTGTGCCGAGGGGGAAGGAGCCCAGCAGGACCCGGAAGCGTCGCCGCCAGAATTGGCGGCCGGCGACATGGATGGCCCGGTCGGTCAGTAGTAGCACTCGGCCCTGGTTTCGACCGGCCAGATCCTTTGCCGTTCCCACAAGGCTGTTGACCATGGTCAGGGGGTACAGGGTGGCCGCCAGCGCGGCCTGGATCGTTTCGCCGGGTTGAAGGGCCGGCGCGAACCACTCGGTCACCTGCAGTAGGCCCTGCTCCCTCGGTGAACGGGATGTCCCGCCCTCGTCGGAGGCCATACGCCATGATACAGAGCAGTGCACACGCGACATCTGCTCTCGGCCTGCGGCGGCTCTGGGGCAGCGGAAGGACGGTGGTCAGGGCCGACCACCGTCGACGGTGGAGCCGCCCTGGTCGACGTTTCATGTCCCACGCCTTCGTCGTGCGAGGTCGTCGACGGGCGGGACAGCTCGATCCGATCCACGCAGGGCCGGTGGTCCTCTCCTGTGCCGATCACCGGTGCTGGACCTTCCGGCGACGCGGGGGTGTCGGTCTCTTGTGGTGCGGCCGACTCGTGCGCGGCGGCACTCAGCGGTGGTGCCCTGCCCATCTTCGACGTTGCGGCATGGAGCGGGTCCGGCGTCGTGGACGGTGACGGAACGCCGACATCACTGTCATGTCCCACGTCCCGATTCTGCGTCGCCGTCGACAATTCCGGCGAGGTGTTGACCTACGACGGGTGCTGGTCGGCACCGAGGACCGTCGACAGTGGGGGAGACCTCGCCTCGGTTTCTTGCACCTCTCCCAGCTTCTGCCTGGTTGTGAGCGCGGACAATCCGGGCACCGCCTACCGATTTGATGGGCAACGATGGTCCACGGTGACGGGTCCGACGGCATCTCGTGCCCTGTTCGCAACTTCTGCATGATCGTCGACGGTAACGGCGTCGCCGTGGGTCTGACGAATGGTTCGGTCGGACCTCGACGCCAACTGGACAGCGGTACCGTGGGTCTGAGCTCGGTCAGCTGCGTCACTGCGGAACGGTGCATGGCCGTGGGCGGACAGGGACGCGTCTATACGTTTTCGGGCGGACCGATGACCTGATCGACGAGGGGCCGGTGCCTCCGCGTGTGGGTCACCAGGCCAAGGCCCGACCACGATTGTTGGGTACTGCCTTGTAGCCTCCACCAACGACTCGGATCGATTCGCCGGGAGGCAGCCGTGGCACGTGAGGAGAATGGACGCCGGCGGCACCTGGCCCGATGGATCATCGGAGTGGTCGTCGCGGTGGTCGTCCTGGCCGTGGCGGTCCCGTTCATCTACATTCACCTCATCGAGGGATCAGCCCCGGCCAAACTCAGCCTTCCGGGGTCCGCGAACACGACTGGGGCGAACTCCGCTTCCGGCGCTTCCGGTGCTTCCGGAGCTTCGGCGACCGGCGCCAACACCGTCGACGGGACGTGGAACGTGGGTCCCGGATCGGTGGTCGGCTATCGGGTCGATGAGGTGCTCATCGCTCAGCACACCACTGCGGTAGGTCGGTCCACCCAGGTCTCCGGCGCACTCACTGTTTCCGGCACCACCGTCACCCATGGCACCTTCACCGTGAACATGGCGTCGGTCGTGAGTGACCAGGGCCAGCGCAATGCACAGTTCGACGGCAGGATCATGGACGTGACCCAGTACCCGACGGCCACCCTCCACCTCACCGCGCCAATCGCTCTCGATACGGTTCCACCGATCGGTACCGCGGCCCAGTACTCGGCCACCGGGGACCTCGCCATGCACGGCGTGACCAAGTCCGTGACCTTCCAGGTATCCACCGAGCGGACCAGCGGGGGCATCGATGTGCTGGCCGAGATACCGGTCCAGTTCTCGGCGTGGAACATCTCCAACCCGAGCATCGGGGGATTCGTCACCACAGCCGACACCGGCACCCTCGAGGTCTTGCTCCATCTCACCCGAGGAGCCGGCAACGCCGCCGTATCCGGTGGCTCGGGGTCGGGATCGACCGGCCCCGGGGCTGGTGCGCCCTCCCCGGTCACCGTCCCCAGCACCACCGTGCCGACGCTTACCATCCCAGCCGGCGGCTGACACCCGACACGGCGGGTACTGCCTACTTCGGATGCAGCACGTCCTGGGCCTTGTCGATCACGTCTTCGACATTCTCCTCGACCTTGCCGACCTTCTCCTTGGCATCGCCGGCACGACGATCGGCCGTACCCTCAGACTTGAGATCCTTGTTGCCGGTCAGGTCTCCGACGACCTCTTTGGCCTGGCCCTTCATCTGATCAGTCCTTCCGGTCATCGCGCTCCACCTTCTTCGTCGTTGCGTTCCGCGCCTGCTTCGGCTGTGAACACCGTTTCCATTGTGGTGGCTGCATCCAAGGCAGGCCAGAGGCCCAAGGCCTCATTCGCGGGAACTCACAGCATGATCATTGTCCGGCCCAGGAATCCTGGAGTCTCTGTGAAACCCGGACCGAACACGTTGGCCGTTTCAGGACTGCGGCCGTTACTCCCCGGCCGTACCCTGGCCCCATGGGTCACCAGGACCCTGCGCGAACACCTTGAGGGCCGAGCCGTGGGTCTGCTGGCGGGTGGTGAGCCGAGGGGCTTGGGTCCGGCGTCGGCACCCCTACCGATTGCCCCGAGCCCGTTCAGTGGATCGGGCACGGGCGCGATGGTGCCGGGCTCGGAGTGTGTCTTGGGGGGTGCACACGCTTCGAGCCCGGCGCAATGGTATCGGCAGGCTTACGGATCACCTTGAGCCGGCAGAGTCGCTCCGATATCGCGCAGGATCGCGCCTGGCCCCGCCTGGGCTCGGCGTGGGGGTCAGGTGCCGACCCCGTCGTCACCGGCTGAGGTTGGGTCAGGTCAAGTTGTCCCGAGACTGAGCCGATACACGGTGAGGTGCCCGGTTTGCAGAGCTACGAGGGGATTCTGCAAACCGGGCACCGCCATGTCGACCGTCCGGAAACACTGCCCCGGCATGGTGGAGAAGGCTTCGGCGTGGTGCGGCATCTGCGCACTCCCGCAGCCGGGGGTTTGGTGCCCCACCTATCCGGCATGAAGAGGGCACGGTCTCTCGGGTCTGGGGTGGTGGTGCTCTTCTCGCCGGGCGGTACGCGTAGCGTGAGGTAATGGCTCTGACGATCTACGGGATCATCTCGCTGACCTTCATGATGGCCATGTATGCGCTGGAACGGCACGGGTCAATCTTTGTCCTTGCATTCGCAATCGGGTGTGGCATGTCCAGCACGTACGGTTTCCTTTCGGGTGCCTGGCCTTTCGGGGTCGTCGAAGCGATCTGGACGATCATCGCCGTCCACCGATACTGGGGCACCACAAACGAGAAGGCGACCTTGTAGCCAGGCCACTGGGAGAGTTGCAGACCCGGCATGGGGGACACGACCTTCTGCTCGAAAGAAGGACTATCGGAGGGCTTGCCACCCGGCCCAGCCAGCAAGCGCTAGGAATACCACAGCGGTGACGATGCGCACTGTCCCAATATTGATGACCCGCCGGAGGCTCTGACCACCGATCACGGCTAGAGCAGCCACGGCCCACAACGCCAACACTGCGCCCACCCCGACCGACAGCGGCGAGTGGTAGTGGGCTGCCAGGTTCTCGGTCAAGATCTGCGTCAGGTCACCCCATTCGGCCAGGAAGATGACGATGAATGCCGTGGTCACGACCCGTCGACCCGACGCCGCCTCCCGCTCGACCAGGGCCTCTTCGTCTCGAGTCTTGGCTGCTTCTCGCATGGCCAGTCCGGCACCCACGAGGAACATGAGGGCCACGATGCCGTCCAGCACCCGGTGCGGAAGCAAGTGAAAGAGGGCGACGCCGATGGTGGTAGCGATCACCACGTGGACAACGAAGGCTCCGGCGGCTCCCAGCCATACTGCATCAGGATTGCCGCGAGTCGACATGACCAGCGAAGCGAACATGGTCTTGTCGGGCAGTTCCCCGACGAAGACGATCGGGAACACCGTGGCGATGATGGCGAGGTTCACGGCGGACTTCCTCGCCGGACGAAGGGACCTCCTTCGTCCCGGCCACAACGTCATGACTGAAACGAAGGTCTCGCCCACCTGCACGCAGGTCCGGTGACCGGACTCTAGGGAGTCAGCATGTCAACCACCGAATGGGGGCCATTCCCCTTCTGGAGTGAGCGTAACCGAAACCGGTCTCTCGCCGAGCCTCGGGACACCGGACCGTCCTCCGCACGCCTCGAAGAGCCTGATCGAGACTTGTGGCAGGGAACATCCGTACCATTGCCGAGGCTTTGGACGGTCTGGCCACTGCGGTGCCGCTGGATTCACGCGCCAGGCGTGCGCCAAACGCCGGGCAACATGAGTCTGACAACGTGGGGGAGCGGCAGGTTGTCGGGTGGCCCCAGGTCAGATGGTGCGGGTCCGTGGAGCGGCTGAAGGGGATCGAACCCTCGTCATCAGTTTGGAAAACTGAGGCTCTACCATTGAGCTACAGCCGCAGGTCATGGTGGCCACGGGCGTGGCCTCCACCGCAGAGAAGATACAGGCTACCGGTGCCGCCCTGGTTCATCGGAACGACCTGGACAGCGTTCGGCCGGCCTCTGACTGCCGGCCTCACGGTCCGAGCCGGTGCCGCCGATCCTTCAGGGGCCGGTCTCTGCGGCCTGCGGCGACCAGAGCGGTTGGTCGACGGTGAAGCCGACCGGTGATCCCCACCGGTTGCGGTACGAGACCTCGTGCACCGGCCTGCGGGCGGCGATTCCCCACCGTCCCGTCGGGTAGCCGAAACTCACGCAGCAGGCCATCACCCAGTGCTCGTCCCGGGGTACACCGAGGATCTCGAAGACCTCGTCAGGATGGAAGAAGCCCAGCACCGCGGTCAGTGAGCTCCCCACCCCGTGGGCCCGTGCCGCGAGCTGGGCGCTCCACACGGCCGGGAAGATGGACCCGCCGGAGGGGTCGGCCTGCACGAAGGCGAAGAGGAACAGCGGCACCTCTTCGAAGTGGTCCGCCAGCCACTGAGCCGAACGCTGGACCTTGACCATCTGGATGTTCTCTTCGTCCTCGGGGTGCTCCGCGGCGGCCGCAAGACGGTCGGCGTAGATGGTCTGCCAGAGCTGGTCGATGGAGTGTCGGTAGAGCGGCCCGACCTTGGCGATGACGTCGCGGTCGTCGACCAGCAGGAACCGCCAGTTCTGGGTGTTGCCCCCCGATGGCGCCCGGATGGCGGCGTCCAGGATCTCGGCCTGGACGTCCAGCGGCACGGGGTCGGGCCGTACCCTCCGCATGGCCCTGGTCGTGTAGAGCGCTTCTTCGATGTCCATGGATAGGTCCCCCTGGGGTGAGTCGGCACGAGCAGCCGGCCCGACGGCGGACACCACCGTATCCCCGGCCGGGTCCGACCGGGCGGTTTGCGGGCTGCCGACATGCCGGTACACGGGGTGCAGCAGATGGAGATGGTAAGACCAGTGCCATGCACCGTCGCGGAATCGCCGTCGTGCGTCCATCGACCGTCAAGGCGCCCGCGACGCCCACCACACTGACGAGCGCACGGTGATCGAACTGGTTGCAGGGCCGATCGCGGCCGGCGGTGGCTGTGTGGCCCGGGCCGACGACGGTCGGGTGGTGTTCGTCCGCCATACCCTTCCGGGCGAGCGGGTACTGGCCAAGGTGACAGCCGAGACCTCCTCTTTCCTCCGCGCCGACGCCGTCGACATCCTCGAACCGTCGGCTGACCGGGTCGAGCCGCCATGCCCGCATGCCGGACCCGGCCGGTGTGGGGGGTGTGACTGGCAGCACGTGTCGCTGCCCGCCCAGCGGGCACTCAAGTCGGCGTTGATCGCGGAGCAACTCCGCCGATTGGCCGGCGTGGACCGGCAGGTGGAGGTGGAAGAGGTCGAGGGTGCCCCGGACGGACTGGGGTGGAGGACGCGGGTGAACTTCGCCGTGGACCGTTCCGGGCGGACCGGCCTGCGCAAGCACCGCTCCCACGACGTCGAACCGGTCGAGCAGTGCCCGATCGCCTCGGATCGGGTGAACCAGGTCGGGGTGGGTTCGGTGCTCTGGCGGGGGGCTCGGAACGTCGAGGTCATGGCCTCGCCCGACGGGGGGAAGCCCGTGGTGGCGGTCGAGACCGGCCGCAACCGCTTGGCCGGCCGGCCGGGCATCGACGCCGGGCTGGTGGTCAACGGCCGAACCCAGCGCCGGCCGGACCAGGTGTTCTTCGAAGTCCTCGGGCGTCGATTCGAGGTCGGTGCCGGGGTGTTCTGGCAGGTCCACCCCGGTGCGGCCACCGTGCTGACCCGCGCCGTGCTCGAGGCGCTGGGACCCGTGGCAGGGGAGCGGGTGGTCGACCTCTACGCCGGGGCCGGCCTGTTCACCGTGGCCCTGGCCCACGAGGTGGGACCGAGCGGATCGGTGCTGGCGGTGGAGCGACAGGGGCGGGCCTGTGTCAATCTGATGCACAACGCGGCCGACCTGCACCAGGTGGGGATCGAACAGGGCGACGTGACGCCTGGGTTGGTGGCGGATCGGCTCGGCTCTCCCGATCTGGTGGTGCTGGACCCTGCCCGCGCCGGTGCGGGCCTCGCGGTCATGTATGCGCTGGCCGCACTGCGCCCGCTTCCTCGAGGGATCGCCTACGTCTCCTGCGAGCCCGCTCCGTTCGCCCGGGACCTCCGGGTCATGCTCGACGCCGGCTGGACCCTGCGTTCGCTCCGCGCCTTCGACGTGTTCCCGATGACCGAGCACGTCGAGTTGGTAGGGGCACTCGAGCCGCCCGGGAGGAGTTGAGACAGGCGAACGCCGCGGCGCCCGCCGACCGATCAAGACCACCCGCTCCCTTACGCACCTGACGGACCGGCCTGCCGACACAGGTGGTGACCATCCTGAACTGGATGTTCGTATCGGGACTGGTACCCTCGGCCCGTGCGCGGCCGGCTACTCGCTGTCATTGCCTCGATCACGCTGCTGGCCGCCGGGTGTGCGGGTGGCGTTACCACCTCGAGCGCTCCGACAACCAAGGCCCCTTTGCCGGCCGGCGTCCTGCCGTCTCCCATCGCCAAGCAGGTGTGCCATCGGGAGGCACAGAAGGATATCGCCTCGGCACTCGGGGAGAACGCGGTGGTGTCCATCCCCACCTGGGTCGATCACCTGTACTCCTGTGACTACACCTACCCGGCCGGGTCGATGGCGTTGTCGGTGAAGGAGCTCTCGAGCTGGGGAGAGACGGACGCGTACTTCGGCGCACTGGCCGGTTCGATGGGCAGGACGCGGGATCTCGAAGGGCTCGGCCAAGGGGCCTACCAGACCACCAACGGCTCGGTGGTGGTACGCAAGGACTGGAAGGTGCTCGTCGTCGACGTCGCAGGCCTCCCCCCGCAGTTCGGTGTCCCGCCCACCAGTTCGGGCGACGTGGCCGTCACCGTGGCCGACGTCATCCTCGGATGTTGGGCCGGAGACTGAGCTCTTCCGGCTCAGCCGTCGGCCAGGCGCCGGAACTCCTCGTCGAGGACACCGGCTGCCTGTTTGTCGGCCAGTGACTCGAGCCACTGCTGGGCCGGCTCGTTGGCCATGGCCTCGACCATCTGCTTGGGGATGGCGCGCATGACGTAGTCGGGTGGCATCACCGGGTCGGTCCGGTCCCGCCGGGCCAGGGCTGCTTCGATGAGCGGGGCCCACTTGGCCGCCTTGGCCTCGGAGGCCGCCTCGTCCCGCTGGACGAACTCGGGGAGGACCTGGGTGCCGAAGAGCTCGAGCGACTCCATGATGTGCTCGTGTCGGTTCTTTCCGGCCTGCATGACGAAGATGAGTTGGTCCACCCCGGCCTCCTCGTACCGGTGGAGGAACTCGCGCAACTGCGCGGGGGTTCCGATGGCGCCACGCAGTCCGGTCGTGTCGGCGGCTGCCGCCTTGGCCCCCAAGGTCTCGTGGCGCCGGGCCAGGGCGGCCTCGGGGGAGTAGCCCATCTTGCCCCTCCGGCGGAGGAACTCGCCCCACACGTCGGTGGTGGCCGGCACGTGGTCGCCGAAGACGTAGAAGTGGGCGAGGGAGTAGCCGAAGAAGTTGGCCCCTTCCAGGCCGCGGGCCAGGGCGTCCTCCTCCAGTGGCGCGCACATCATGGGGGTGACGCAGGCAACCTGCGGGTTGACCGACAGGCCGACCGGGACGCACTGCTCGCCCAGGACGCGCTCGTAGTCCACGACCCACTGCCCGGCGTCCTCGGGCTCGACGAAGGCGAAGCTCAGCGCGCCGATCCCCTTCCGGGCGGCGAGCAGGATGGTGTCGCGGCGGCTGCAGGCGACCCACAGCGGGGGATGGGGCTTCTGTACCGGCTTGGGCACCACATTGCGGGGGGGCATGCTCACGAACCGGCCGTGCACCCCGCCGAACGGGGTCTCGGTCATACAGCGGATGGCAACCTCGAGACCTTCGAGCCAGGCGTCGCGCTTGGTGTCCCGGTCGACCCCGAACCCGGCCAGCTCGGCCTCCGAGGACGACTCACCCGAGCCGAACTCCACCCGCCCTTCGGACACCAGGTCGAGCATGGCGATCCGCTCGGCGATGCGCGCCGGATGGTTGTAGGCCGGGGCGGTCTGGACCACCCCGTGCCCGATGCGCATCCGCCGGGTCCGCTGGCTGGCCGCGGCGAGGAACACCTCGGGCGCGCTGGAGTGGGAGTACTCCTCGAGGAAGTGGTGCTCCACCTCCCACAGGTACTGCACGCCCAACCGGTCGGCCAGCTCGATCTGGTCGAGGGCATCGGAGACCAGCTCCTGTTCGCTGGTCTCACTCCAGGGACGGGGCAGCTGGTGCTCGTAGAAGACTCCGAACTTCACTATGTGCTCCGATCTGACTCGTGTCTCAGCCCGGCGGCGCAGGCCCGCCCGCATCGGCAACGGTCCCGTCGTCCAGGCGGACCACCGATCCCAGCGAGAGCATCTCGTCGATGATGTCGACGGCGTCCGACCGCCCCGACAGGGCGTGCTCGACCTCTCCCATGGCGGAGTTGATGTTCTCCGATCGCCGCAGCAGGACGGAATCGGCCACGGCGCGGTCCCACAACAGGCTGATCATGTCCGCTCCGGCGTGCTTGGCCCCACCGCTGCCGAGCCACGTCCGGTCTCCCATCTCGGAGAGGGCCGTGCGCAGCCATGCCACTTGTGGGGTCTCGTCGGAGCGGATGAAGGACACCAGGACACCCGCCGAACCCTCGCCGGCCGCCAGGTCGATGTCCCCGAGCACCGCCTCGGCCGACCGGGGCGTGGTGTCCAGGCCCATCCGGGTCAGCATGCGAGCGGTCTGATCGGCGGTCATCGGAGCCTCCCCCTGTCGCACCAGCTGGAGCCGGTGCCGCCGAGTGTAGGTGGCTGCCGCGCGGCACCTCCTCAGATGGGCGCCGTCGTGCCCTCGTACTCTTCGATGAGCATCCTCGCTCCGTGGCCGTCGAGGGGACGGGCCAGCAGATTGCCCTGGGCGTAGTCGCAGCCGAGCCTGATCAACTGCTCGAGCTGCTTCTCGTGCTCGATCCCCTCGGCCACGACGCCCAGATGCAGGCTCCGGGCCAATGCGATGATCGCGGTCACCAGCGCCGAACTGCCGGACTCCGGCACGTCGAGGGCATCGATGAACGACTTGTCGATCTTGAGCACGTCGACCGGAAAGCGCTGTAGATGGCTGAGTGAGGAGTAGCCGGTGCCGAAATCGTTCACCGCGATCTGCATGCCGATGGCCCTGAGCTCGGAGAGCGCGGCAGTGGCCTGTTCCGGGTTGTACATCAGGACGCTCTCGGTGATCTCGAGGACGAGCTGCTCCGGGGCGATGCCGGAGAGGGCCAGAGCGGTGCGGACATCGTCGACCAGATGGGGGGAGACCAACTGGCGCCTCGAGAGATTGACGGCCAGGGTGAGGTGATCGCAGGTGAGCGAGGTCCACTCGGCCAGCCGCTCGCAGGCCTCGACCAACACCCATCGGCCCAACGGGACGATGAAGCCCGTCTCCTCGGCGACAGAGATGAAATCGAGAGGGGCGACCAGTCCCCTGGCGGGATGTTGCCACCGCACGAGTGCTTCGAAACCCCGCAGGCGCCTGTCACCGAGGGAGAAGATCGGCTGGTAGTCGAGGAAGAACTCGGAACGCTCGAGTGACCCGCGGAACCCGCCGGTCAGCTCGAGGCGCTCGAGCAGGCGCGAGCGCATCGACGATTCGAACACTTCGACACGGTTCTTCCCGTTCGCCTTCGCCTCGTACATGGCTGCGTCGGCTTCGCTGATCAGCCGATCGGCAGGTGTGGTGGAGTCGGCGATGGCCACCCCGACGCTGATGGAGACACCTGCCTGGTTGCCCTCGAATTCGAGGGCCTCCTGGAGGACCGAGACGATCCGGTGTGCGAAGGTCACTGCCGCTTCCGGGCTCTCGACATCGACCATCAGGACGGCGAACTCGTCGCCCCCGAACCGGGCCACGGTGTCACCGGGCCGGACGATCGACTCCAAGAGCGCGCCGGTCTTCACCAGCACGGAGTCACCGACGTGGTGGCCGAGGGTGTCGTTCACCGTCTTGAACCCGTCGAGGTCACCGAAGCAGAGCGCAACCGATTTGCCGGAACGGGCCATGGAGACCAGGGCGTGCTCCACGCGGTCGTGGAGCAGGGCGCGGTTGGCCAGGCCGGTCAGCCCGTCGTGGAAGGCCAGGTACCGCAGCTCGGCCTCGAGCTCGTCCCGCTGCAGGTGCGATGCCTCGAGGGCATCGACGTGCTTCTCGATCTCGAGGTTCTGGCGGCTGATCCGCTCAATGAGCCACGTCATCCGGAGATAGACCAGCGCGAAGACGGCAACGCAGAGGCCCGCGATCATCGGGACGTTGACCGAGACGCCGAGGCAGCTGGTGATGACCAGGATCGCCGGTGGGATGAACCCGGCCAGTGCCACGATGGGCATCCGGCGTCGGCTGGCCGCGTCCCGCTCCGCGCTGACGGCATCGGCATCGGCGGCCTCGGGGGTTCCGCCGGCGATGGAAGGATGGAGCGCGGCCACTCCGATCAGCACGTATTCGGCGAGGAAGAGGCCGTCCACCGCATTGCCGGTGGCGTAGCTGTTGTGCAGGACGAGGAGGTCGAAACCGAAGTCGGCGACGAACTCCGTGATGAGGGCGGCCGCGATGAGCTTGTGGAACGGAGCCCTCGACACTCCGAACAGCAGGGAGCGGCACACGATGAAGATCAACGCGATGTCCATGATCGGATAGGCCAGGATGACCAGCTTGCCGAAAGTGGTGAGCGACGTGTCGTGGACGTACGAGTTCATCAGGAAGTGCCAGAGGAGGGCCAGGGCACCCAATGCGACGATGGCGGAATCGGCGTAGTCCTCTCTCCGGTACGAGCGGTTGGGGCTGCGGGTGAGCCTCAGCACACCTGCGAAGAGGAAGGGGTATCCGGCCAGGTAGAGAGCGTCGCAGACCGATGGGAACGGTACGGTTTCGTGGAGGGCGAGGAGGTAGTAGTTGTTGACGTCGTCACCCAGGGTGAGGCACAGCCCGCCGAGTGCCAGGAGGTACCAGGCCAGTCGGTCGCTTGGGCGGTACACTTTGACGCCGATCAGGATGCACACCACCGAGGCGGTCCCGATCGCCGAGTAGAGGGCGTCCTGCCAGGCGGCACTGGGGAGGGCGAAGTACCCCGCGACGGCGGCCATGCCGCCGGCCAGGATGTACTTCCACCCGTTCGACTTCAGGTTCATTCGGCCACCCCGCACTGCTCCTTGCCTCCCTATCGGCCCCGACTCGCGCCCGGTTGAGCCGCAATCGACCACCAGGGGAGCCCTGTCCAGGTGAGCGCCTCCGCCCGGCGGGCGGTGCGCACGCTACGGTGTCCTTCCGATGGCGACCATCCTCGACAAGCAGAAGACCGTCGACCTGCTCCGACACGAGTTCGCCGCCATCGCCGAGCTGTGTGCGACGTGTTCCGACGAGCAGTGGGACACCCCGACCTGCCTCCCCGGTTGGACGGTGCGGGACGTGGTGAGCCATGTGATCGGCACCGAGTCCATGCTGTCCGGCATCCAGCCTCCGGTCGTAGACATCTCTCGTCTCACCCACATGCAGAACCCCATCGCCGAGGCCAACGAGGTCTGGGTCGAGTCGATGCGCACGCTCGATGGGACGGAGCTGTGCGCCCGGTTCGAGGAGATCACGACGGGGCGGCTGGCTGCGCTCGACGCCATGACCCAGGAGGAGTTCGATGCCCCGTCGTGGACCCCGGTCGGCAACGACGAGACCTACGGGCGGTTCATGCGGATCCGGCACTATGACTGCTACCTCCACGAGCACGACATCCGGGCGGCACTGGGAATCGCGCCGCGCCCGGACGTCGAGGACATCTCCTCCGCACTGGACGAAGTTGCCACCGGCCTCGGGTACATCGTGGGACGAAGGGCGCGGATGCCCGACGGGTCTCGGGTGCGCATCGACCTGACCGGCCCGGTGCCCGCCACCTACCTGGTCGCGGTCGAGGGACGGGCCAACGTCGTCGCTTCCTTCGACGGTCCTCCGTCCGTGGGTCTCGAGATGCCGGCCATGCTCTTCCTGCGGCTGACCGGGGGTCGCCACGACGACGGACCCCTTCCCGACGAGGAGATCCGCTACACCGGCGATCGGGTACTGGGTGAGCAGCTGGTGGCCAATCTGGCCTTCACCATCTGAATCGGACTGCACCGAACCTCGCTGCCCGGTGGCGGTCGGTACCGGGCCGATCCGGCCCCGCTTCACCAGGGCCCTTGCACCGGAACGTGCCCGGCCGGGCCCGACCGGTCACGTGGCGGGATCGCCGCCGGCCAGGGCGGCCAGCTCCGGGCCCGAGAGCCGGTAGCCGGTCCACTCGTCCATGGGCTCGGCCCCCAGCGACCGGTAGAAGCGCAGCGAAGGCTCGTTCCAATCGAGCACCGACCAGTCGATACGGGTGTAGTCGGAGCGGTGGGCAACGGTGGCCAGGGCAGCGAGGAGCGCCCGGCCGATCCCGAGGCCGCGCGCCTCCGGGCGCACGTAGAGGTCCTCCAGGTAGATGCCGTGGTGGCCCGTCCACGTCGAGAAGTTGAGGAACCAGATGGCCATGCCTACGATGCGACCCCGGTCTTCGGCCACATGGGCGAAGACGGCCGGTGACTCACCGAAGAGGGCGGCCGCCAGCAGGTCGCGGTCGATCTCCACCGAGGCCGGCGAGCGCTCGTACTCGGCCAGGTCGTGGATCAGCTCCACGAGGTCGTCCACGTCACCGATGGCAGCCCGGCGGATCATCGGTTCAGGCTGCGAGGTCAAGGCTGCCCTGGGCGCCGGGTGGGGTGGGCGGAGCGCCCGGACCGGGCCGGACGACCCGGTGTGACCGCCTCACGGGACGAGGAGCACACGGCCGAATGCCTGCCTGCTCTCGATGTAGGCATGCGCTTCGCCGGCCTCGGCGAGGGGGAACCGTCGGTCGATGACCACACGCAACTCGCCGGAGGCGATGTCGGCGAGGTGCCCGGCGATCAGGTCGTGGGGTCGTGGGCTCAAGAAGAGCTCCGCTCCGAGGAAGTAGCCCACCAGGGTCTGATTCCCGGGCCTCATCGACGAGATGTCCAGCTTCGCCGCGAATTCACGTCCGGCATCGCCGAACGTGACGCAGCGACCGCGATAGGCCAGGCAGTGGAGGCTCTTCTGCAGGGTGGGGCCGCCGATGGAGTCCACGATCACGTCCGCTCCCTTGCCGTCGGTCAACCGGCGTACCTCGTCGACGAAGTCGGTCGACGTGTAGTCGATGCCGCCGTCGAGGCCGAACTCGCCCAACCGCTCGAGCCGGGAAGGGCTGGATGCCGTGGCCAGCACCCGGGCGCCCGCCCGTTTGGCCAGTTGGATGGCGGCGATACCGACCCCGCTGGCGCCGGCATGGATGAGCGCGGTCTCCCCGGGCTGGAGTCGCCCGAATTCGAACAGGCAGTCATCAGCTGTACCGAACGGCACCGGGACGCACGCCGCCTCCTCGACGGTCAACCCCGGCGGGACGGACCAACAGAAGGACTGGCCCACGGCCCGCAGCTCGGCATGGGATCCGTCCACGCCGACGGTGACCACCCGATCGCCCACGGCGAACTCGGTGGTGCCCTCGCCGACCGACACGACGGTGCCCGCGCACTGGTAGCCGACGATGTGCGGCATGTGCGACAACTCTCCCCTCAGGCGGTTGAGGGTGTCGCCCCCTTCGATGCTGACCGCCTCGACGTGCACCAGTATCTCGCCGACGCCGGGCACCGGGTCGGGGACGTCCTCGTAGCGGAACACGTCGGGCCCGCCCGTCTCGTAGTAGACAGCTGCCTTCACGGGTACCTCCCCGGGGACTCGGCGATGACCCCACCCTAGGCACAACGCCATGGTCCGGCGCCCGACGCCGGCAACAACTGTTTCAAGTCGCCGCCGGATTCGGCCGATGGGAGGAGCATGTCTCCCGTGCCGGAATCCGAGACCTCTCCGGAAGGCGTCGGCCTGCCGTCGCCGGCCATCAGCGAGGAGAGGGTGGCACTCGGGGCGGCAGTGCAGGCCCGAGCCGACGAGGTCGGTCGCCGGGTCGACGGCAAGTTCGCCGAGAGCCTCCGGGGCGAGGCCTTCGCCACCGCCCGCCTGGCCACCGAGCTCATCGGCCGCTGGATCGCCACCGACCAGGTGGCCACTCCCGAGGAGGAGCAGACGCTGGCCCGCCAGGGCGAGCAGGTGATCGTGGAGGACGTCGAACTGGCCAGTGTGGCCAAGGCGTACTTCGCCTGGCGCGACTGCACCAATGAGGTCGTCGCAGAGGAAGCGGGCCGCCTGCAGGTGAGCGACGAGCTGCTCAACCTGGCCCGCAACGTGGTGCGCTTCAGCTGCGACGGCAGCCTGGTCCGGATCGTCCGCCAGTTCGACGAGACCCGCCGGGCCCTCCAGCAGCGCCTCAAGGAGGAGCAGGCCAACCTGGCCCACCGGGCGCTCCACGACCAGTTGACCGGCCTCCCCAATCGCACCCTGCTCACCGATCGGCTACGTCAGGCGGCATTTGCCGCGAGCCGCAAGGGCACCCACGCGATGCTGCTCTTCCTCGACCTGGACAACTTCAAGGCCATCAACGACCGCTTCGGCCACTCGGCCGGTGACTGCCTGCTCGAGGCAGTGGCGCTGCGGCTCAGGGAGCTGGTGCGGGTATCGGACACCGTCGCTCGACTGGGCGGTGACGAGTTCGTGGTGCTTGCCGAGGACCTCGATGATCCGGTCGCAGCGGCACAGTCGCTGGCCGAGCGGATCCACCAGGGCATGCGGGTGCCCATCCCCCTGGGCGACCGGCAGCTCCACACCTCGGTGAGCATCGGCATCGCGCCGGTGCCGCCCGACTGCGACCCCGAGGTCTGCCTGGCGCAGGCGGACGCCGCCATGTACCAGGCCAAGCGGGGCGGCCCTGCCAGGTTCGAGTCGTTCAACGACGTGATCGGCAAGGACAACCAACGCCGGAGCCAGCTGGCCGACGAGCTCCGCGTGGCCCACCAACGCCAGCAGCTGTCCGTCCACTACCAGCCCCTGTTCCGGTTGGGCGGGGACATGGTGGGAATGGAGGCGCTGCTGCGATGGGACCACCCCGAGCTGGGGTCGGTGCCGCCGTCGGAGTTCGTACCGCTCCTCGAGCAGAGCAGGGAGATCGTGCCCATCGGGCTCTGGGTGCTCGACGAGGCCACCAGGCAGTGCCGCCTCTGGCAGGACGAGGGGCGTCCCGGCCTGTCGATGTCGGTGAACGTGTCGGCCCGGCAACTCCAGGACCCCGACTTCCACGGCGATGTCGTCCACGCCCTCTTCAAATCCCGCCTGGATCCCTCCTGCCTGGTTCTCGAAGTCACCGAATCGGTGCTGGTCATGGACATCGTGAGGATCGGCGAGACCATGCAGAGGATCCGGGACCTGGGGGTGCACATGGCCCTCGACGACTTCGGCACCGGTTACTCCTCGTTGCTCTACCTGAAGGGTCTCCCCATCGACAGGCTGAAGGTGGACCGCAGCTTCGTGGCAGGGCTCGGCTCCTCCGGCCAGGACCCGTCCATCGTGTCCACCGTCGTCCATCTCGCCCACAAGCTGGGGTTGCGGGTGGTGGCCGAAGGGGTGGAGACCGAAGCCGAACTTCAGGCCGTGGGGGACATGGGATGTGACGAGGCCCAGGGGTACCTGTTGGGCCGCCCCGGTCCGGCGAACCTGTTCACCGCCGGTGCGTGGGCCCTCGCCGGATCATGAGGTGCCGGAGCCGGCGCGACTGCGGTTGAGGTGGGCGAACAGGCCCTTCTGGGACGAGTAGAAGGCGGGGAACTCCGCGAAGAGCTGGTCGTAGACACGACGGGTCGCCGGCTCGGGCGCATGGACCTCCACCACCTGCACCAGCGAGTGGAGCTCTTCGGCCTCCACCTCGCCGAGGGCCATCCCGGCCAGGAGGGCGCTCCCGCGGAGATTGGCGTGGAGGGGGTCGGCGACCTGTTCGACGGGCCGGTCGAGCACGTTTGCGTAGATGGAGCACCACAGGGCGGAGGTCGCACCCCCACCGACGGCCCGGATGGCCCCGAAGGGCCGCCCGACGAACCGCTCGACCGCCTCGCTCAGCCATCGGGAGTTGAATGCCACGCCCTCCAGCACAGCCCGGACCATGTCGGCCCGGGTGGACTGCAGCGAGAGATTGTGGAAGCCGCCGCGTGCCGCTCGATTGTCGACGGGAGACCGCTCGCCCGCCAACCAGGGCGTGAAGATCAGCCGCCCGCTTCCGGGCGGGGAGTGCTCGGCCAGCGCGGCCAGGTGGTCGAACGGGGGGAGATCGGGCCCGTCGAACAGTAGGTCCCTGAGCCACTCGAGGGACTTACCCCCTGACTCCTGATTGTTGGCCACCAGGTTGAGCCCGGGGATGATGCCGGGCACAGTGGCGATCTGCCGGAGGGGATCGGTCTTCTTCTTCGGGTACGGGCAGCTGACCCAGCTGGTGGTGGAGATGGCGATGTGCGCCTGATGACCGAGCACGGCGCCGGAACCGGCGCAGGCGGAGTGCAGGTCGGGAGTGCCGGCGATGACAGCGACCCCGGCGGGCAGCCCGAGGTCGTCGGCCACGGTGGGCAGCACCTCGCCGACGACGCTGCCGGTCGGGCGCAGGGGCGGGAGCTTCTCCACCGGAACGCCCGAGGAGCCGACCAGCACCTGGTCGTAGTCGAGGCGCTCGGGATGCCGGTTGTCGGTCAACCAGGCGCCGGCCATCGAGGCCGGCGTGGCAGCGGCGATGCCGGTGAATCGCATCGACAGGTAGTCGACCGGCTCCAGGTACCAGCGGGCGTCCCGGGCCACCCGGGGCAGTTCGTGCTCGATGAAGAGGATGTGCCCGATGGGATCGGCACCCGAGGTGGAGGGCGCCCCACCGCTGCGGTGGATCCACTTGGCCGCGGCCAGAGGGGAGTAGCCGCCGACGCGGCCGCCCACCTGTCCCCGGGAACGCAGCCCTCCCCGGGTGTCGGACCACAGCAAACAGTGGCCCACCGGGCGCCCGGATGCGTCGACCGGCACGGTGGACGCCCACTGGCCGGTGCACGAGACGGCCGCGATGCGCTCCGCGGCCACCACCCCGGAGGCGACGGCTCGGCGAGCACTGGACCGGATCACCTGCCACCAGTGCTCTGCGTCCTGGGTGGCTCCGCCATCGGGAGTCCGGTGGGTGGGCACCGGAAGGTGCTCCTTCCAGGCGATGGCACCGGTCAGGGAGACCAGGCCGACCTTGGGCCCCCCGGTGCCGAGGTCGACGGCCAGGACGTAACGCTCGTCCCGCGCTGACGCCGCCGCCCTGCTCACGCCGGTGGGCGGTCCCGGTCGTGGCGGGCCTCAGGCATCGGCGGGGATGGCCTGTTGGGCGTCCATCATCTCGCCCATCACCATCTTGATGAACTCGTCCGCCTCGTCGGTCAACCCGCCGGCCACCCCGCCGTAGATCGCGCCCGATCTGGGCGCATCGCCGGCATGGGCCCTGGCGTAGGCCACGGCATCGGTGAGGTCGCCGTCGAACGCGGCGGCCACGCCGTCCTGGGTCTGGGGACGGGTGACCGCCATGTGCAGCGCGTTCGGGTACTGCTGTCCGTTGAACCGCCAGCCACGCTCACGCATGAAGTCGTTCACGTGGTAGATGTCGAACTCGTCCGAGGTGAAACTGAACAGGAAGGTGGGGCTCCCGAGGATGCGCAGTTCGGGATGGGTCAGGACGGAGCGCTGCATGGTGGCGGCCGTCTCGAAGATGGCCCTGGCGTAGTGGCGGTAGCCCTCCCGGCCGAGTTGGACCATAGCGGCCCAGGTGGCGGCGATGAGGCCGCCCGATCGGGAGCCCTCCATGCCCGGTGAGCAGTACTTCCCCCCGCTCCAGCCGCTCAGGAAGAAGTACTGGGCGTTGCGGATGGCCTTGTCCCGGAAGGTGAGGACCGAGGTCCCCTTGAATGCGTACCCGTACTTGTGGGTGTCCGCCGAAATCGAGGTGACGCCGGGGAGGCGGTAGTCGAAGACGGGCACGTCGTACCCGAGCTCCTGGCCGAAGGGGAGGATGAACCCACCGAGGCATCCGTCCACGTGGAGCCCGACCCCGTGCCGCAGCGCGATCTCGGACATCCGGTCGATCGGGTCGACGGTGCCGTAGCCGTAGTTGCAGGCCGAGCCGATGATGGCCACCGTGTCCCCGTCGATGTGCCGGTCCACCCAGTCCGTGTCGACCAGGGTGGTCACCGGGTCGACCGGCGCAACCCGCAGTTCGATCCCGAACAGGTGGCACGCCTTGTCGAAGGCGGGGTGGCCGGTCTCCGGCTTGATCACGTTGGGCCGGCGGACGCCGCGCTCGGCGGCCGCGTGCTCCCGGTAGGCGAGCATTGCATGGCAGATGCTTCCGGTTCCGCCGGTGGCCACCAGCCCCACCGGCTCGCCGGAGGTGACCGCCTCGGCGTGCAGGAGGTCGAGGGTCATGGCGATGATCTCGGACTCGAACTTGGTGGCGCTGGGGCACATGTCCCGCTGGAGCACGTTGACGTGGGCGAAGAGGCCGAAGGCCTCGTTCATGAACCGGTAGTGCTCGTGGTCCCCGCAGTACATGGTGCCCGAGCACTTGCCCGACTCCCAGGTGGCGTCCTCTTCGACGGCCATGGTGCGCAGGGCCTCGAGTACCTCGGGACGGGGCGTCCCGTGTTCGGGAAGGCGGCGGTGCACGGTGAAGCGGCCGTCGTAGGGGAAGGTGCTCATGGAGCCGGCTCCTTGGGTCGTGGGGGACGAGTGGTCACGTCCCCCTCGGGCGCATGTTGGCTGCACGGTACACCGCGTCGATGACCGCCATGTTGGCGACGGCGTCCTCCGGCGGGGTGAGCACCGGCCCACCTCGCAGGACGGCGTCGCAGAAGGCATCGAGCTGGTAGGCGTACGTCGGTCGTCGTGCCGGGAACTCGGTGCGACGCCCCCCACCCGATCGCACGGTCAGCCAGCTGGCGTACTGGGGTGCGATCGGATTGGCGACCCGCAGCTCCCCGTCGTCACCGACCACCCGGGCGGCGAGGTGGAGGACCGAGCTGGACCACATCGAGCAGTGGACCGAGGCGGTGTGGCCGCTCGGGAACTGCAGCTCTGCCGACAGGGCCCGGTCGACGTCGGGGGCGTGGAGCTTGGCGGCGGCCGATCGCACTTCGGGCTCCTCTCCGCCGAGCAAGCGTGCCATGTGGACCACGTAGCATCCCATGTCCATCATGGCCCCGCCGCCCAGGTCGTACCGGTAGCGGATGTCCGACTTGTCGGGGATCGGTGCGCACATCCAGGCCTCGATGTGCCGGAGCCGGCCCAGCTCGCCGCTGTCGACGATCTCGCGCATCCGCCGGGCCAGCGGGTGGTAGCGGTAGTGGAACGCCTCGACCACGGCCAGGCCGGCGTCAGCAGCGGCCCGGGACGCAGCGGCGGCCACGGTGTGGGCCTCTTCGGCGTTGGAGGTGAATGGCTTCTCGCAGAGGACGTGCTTGCCTGCCTCCAGTGCGGCGAGGGTCCAGCGGGCATGGAGGCTGTTGGGCAGCGGGATGTACACGGCGTCAACGGCGGGGTCGCACACCACTGCCTCGTAGCGGTCGGCCACCCGGGGGATCCCGTGTCGCCCGGCAAAAGCGGTGGCTCGGCGGCGGTCGCGGGCCGCCACCAGGTCGACCACCGCCTCGGGGTTCCGTGCCGCCGGGCGGATCAGGGCGGCCGGGGCGATCCTGGCCGCCCCGAGGATCCCGAACCGCACGGTGGTGCCGGACATGTGACCAAATCTACGCATGTCCCGGAACGGACGCCGGTGGACCGGGCGCCCGCCCGGTGCCCATGGTCCGATCGGCAGTCGTCCACAGGATCGGGCGCCAGATCGTGGCCGGCCCGGGTCAGCGTCGGCCGATACCGTTCAGTACCTGCGCCTCAGTACCTGCGCCTCAGTACCTGCGCCTCAATACCTGCGCCCATTGTGCCGATGCACAGGTATGACCGGTCTGCGGGGCGTGGGGATGAACGCTGACGGGACCCTGTCCGCGACAGCGGTCGGCAAGCTGGCGGCAGGGATGTGGATGGTGTCGAGCCTTCTCGTGGTGTCGGCCGAGCTCCTCGCCCCGGGACACACCTCCCGGTTCGCCACCGTGGCCATCGGGCTGGGCGCCCTCGTCTCCGGCATGGTCCTCTGGGTGCTCCCCTGGTGTCGCTGGCCCCGATCGGTGACGTTGTGGCTGGTGCCGCTGACCTTTGCCACCATCGGGCTCGACTATCGGTTGGCCGATGGGAACGGATTCCTCTATGGCATCACGTTCCTCATGGTCTTCGCCTGGCTGGGTCTGGCCCATCCGAGGGGCACGTCGATCAAGTTCGTGCCGCTGCTGATCGTCGCCTATGTCGTTCCTCTGCTGGGCGGCCCCGCGGGCCGATCTTCCCTGGGCCTCGCCTCCGTTGTCTACGTCGTCCCGTGCTGCGTCATGGTCGGGGAAGCCGTGGCCTGGGGAATGGCACTGCTGGCCGACACCGAGTGGACGCTCACCGAAACCCAAGAGCGCAGCGCGGGCATCTTCGAGCAGGCACCGATGGGCATCGCCGTGTCCTCCCTGGACGGTGGCCTGATCCGGGTCAACGCGGCCTACGCGAAGATCCTCGGATACCGGCCCGAGGAGCTCGTGGGAAAGAACCTGCAGGAGATCACCCATCCGGACGACTGGACGGACACCTCGACGCACATGGCGGCGGCTGTTGCCGGTGATGTCGAGGCGTACACCATGGAGAAGCGCTACGTGCGCGCCGACGGACACATGGTGTGGGCGTCGGTGGGCGCCTCCTGCGTCCGCGACCGGGCGGGTGAACCGCTCTACCTCATCGCCCAGATCGAGGACATCACGGAGCGGCACGCCCTGCGCGACAAGCTGGCCTACGCCGCCGTGCACGACCAGCTCACCGGCCTTCCCAACCGGACGATGTTCATGGACCGACTCGAGCGGTTGATCGTGCGCGCCGAACGCCGCGGCCGACACGTGGCATTGATGTTCCTCGATCTCGACCGGTTCAAGCTGATCAACGACGGGCTGGGCCACGATGCCGGTGACCGCCTCCTCCAGCGGGTGGCCCTGCGGTTGCAGGCCTCGCTCCGGGCCGACGATCTCCTGGCCCGGTTCGGTGGGGACGAGTTCACCCTCCTGTGCGAGGTGGCCTCCGAGGAGGAGGCCGTCGAGATCGCCCGCCGGTTGGGTGCGGCCATGGACCGGCCGTTGACCGAGGCCAACCACGAGCAGTTCATCTCGCTGAGCGTGGGCATCGCCCTGTCGTCCGCCGAGACGACGCATCCGACAGCGCTCCTGCGCAATGCGGATGTGGCCATGTACCGCGCCAAGGACCTCGGCCCGGCCCGGATCGCCCTCTACTCCGAAGATGACGAACTGCCGACGGTCGAGGGCCTGAGGATCACCAACGAACTGCACCGGGCCCTCGAGCGTTCGGAGTTCGTGCTCCACTATCAGCCCATCGTCGACCTCCATGACCTGCGACTGGTGGGGATGGAGGCCCTGGTGCGCTGGCAGCACCCCACTCGGGGGTTGCTGGGCCCGGGTGAGTTCATCCCGCTGGCCGAGGACAGCGGACTGATCGTGCCGCTCGGCACCTGGGTCCTGCGGGAGGCGTGCCGCCAGGCGGCGGTGTGGGCCGTCGAGCGGGCCGGGGGGGACCAGGACAACGGTCGGGCTCAACATGTCCATCAACGTGGCGGCACGGCAACTGGCCGACCCTGCGTTCCCCGAACTGGTCGCGGCTGCCATCGACGACTCCGGCTTCTGGGCCGACCACGTCTGGCTGGAGATCACCGAGGGAGCGATCCTCAGTGATCCGGTGGCCGCAGTGGTGACCCTGGGCCGTCTCCGCGATCTCGGGGTCCAGCTCTCCATCGACGACTTCGGAACCGGGTACTCCTCGTTGAGCTACCTGAAGCAGCTTCCGGTCGAGACCCTCAAGATCGATCGGAGCTTCATCGACCAGCTCGACGAGGACCCTGATGACAAGGCCATCGTCCGAGCGGTCATCGCCCTGGGTGACTCGCTGGGTCTGGCGGTCATCGCCGAGGGGATCGAACGGTCGAGCCAGGCGGACGAGCTCACCGCCCTGGGCTGCCACCTGGCGCAGGGATTCCTCTACGGCCGGCCGATGTCACCGGCAGCCATCGGATCGTTCCCCAACGACGACCTGGTCGGGTGGCCGGGTGCTGCCGACCTGACCAACGCACGGTGATCGGCGGGGCGCCACACCCTGCCCCTAGACTGATGCCGTGTTGGTGACGGTGTCGCCGGAGCTTCGGTCCTTCGTCGAGGACCACGGTGGTTCGGTGTACGTCCGCTGTCGGCCCAACCGGCGCTGTCGGGGGGTCACCTTCCTCGATGCCGGCCTCGAGCCCCCGGCCTCTCTCGACGACTACCTGATGTTTCTGGTGGACGGGGTGCTGGTCCACGCCCGGCTGCCACGGGCACTCCGACCCCACGAGCTGCAGCTCACCCTGGAGGGGCGGCGGCGCCCCCGCCCGGTGGCGTCGTGGGACGGGTGTGCCTTCGTGGTCTGAACCCGGGTCGGCCCGGGAGGCCGGCCGTGGGACACGGCCCCGACCGGACGAGGACCCGGTGAGGCCTCAGCACCGTCAGGGGCGGCGGCCGTTGGGCATCAGGTCGCCCGAGCCCCACTGGCCCAGTTGGTTGAGCTGCACCTGGTCGCCGGTCGCCTCGACGATCTTGTCGCCACCGACGTAGATTGCGGTGTGGTAGACGCTCGTCCAGTCGGTCTGGCTGGTGCCCCAGAAGACCAGGTCGCCCGCCTGCAGGCTGTCCAGGGGCACCGCCACCCCGGCCGTGTTGTACTGATCATCGGCCACCCTGGCGAACTCGAAGCCGGCCCCCTGGCTCCACGACGCCAGGGCGAGGCCCGAGCAGTCGTAACCGACCGGGCCGTTGCCGCCCAAGATGTAGGGCTTCCCGAGCTGTTGGAAGGCGAAGAGGACCGCCTTGTCCCCGGGGGTCGCCGGTTTGAAGAGCAGCGCCTGTGTGGGGACCTGGTGGGACGCGGCGTCGCCGTAGGGCACGGCATCCCCGTTCTGGCGCATGATCCAGTACCCGCTTCCCCGCGGACTGGACACCAGGCGTTGCACCGGGTCACCGCTGGTTCCCGCTGCCGACCCGTAGAAGGTTGCGTCACCGAAGGCGAAGACGCCGCCGTCGGCGGCCACCAGCCAGTACCCCTTGCCGTCGGGCGTGGCGGACATGGAGATCACCGGCTGCTGGAGGGTGAGGCTCCCGGCCGATCCGTGGAAGGAGGCGTCCCCGAAGGAGAAGACGCCGCCGTCGGAGGCCACCAGCCAGTACCCCTTGCCGTCGGGGGTGGGGGCCATGCCGACGACCGGCCGGTTGAGGACGAGCGCCCCCGTGGACCCGTAGAAGGAGGCGTCCCCGAAGGAGAAGACGCCGCCGTCGGAGGCCACCAGCCAGTACCCCTTGCCGTCGGGGGTGGGGGCCATGCCCACGATCGGCTTGTTGAGGAGGAGGTTTCCCGTGGACCCGTAGAAGGAGGCGTCCCCGAACGAGAAGATGCCGCCGTCGGAGGCCACCAGCCACAACCCCTGCCCGTCACCGGCGGCCTGCGCCGTGACGATCGGCTGATTGAGCGGGCCGGGGAGGGAGCCGAAGGAGGTGGTCCCGAAGGCGAAGGTCGACCCGGCCGGAGTGGCCAACCAGAAGTCGGCCGCCGACGGGGTACTGATGGCTTGGCCGGTGGCGGCGGCGGCCGATCCCTGGGTCGTGGTGGCCGCCGTGGCGACGACCGCCATGCAGGCCAGGGCAACGGCGCATGTAGCGATCCGGCGGCTCCATCGTCTCACCATCGTCGAACACCCCTCGGTACGTCCTTCTGGGCCAAATAATAGCACAAACAGTGGTGTAATGCCCACGTACAGTGGTGAACTGGCAGGGCAGTCACCTCCGGTAAAGGCGGGCGGGCGTCGGGGAGAGCGGAGCGTGGAGCGTGGAGCGCGGGCCTCCGCAGGCGTGGCCCGGAGCGTCAGGCGCCGGCGGTCGAGGAGCGTCGAGCTTGAGTCAGGACGAACTCCTCGAGTGCGGGAGCCCGGGTCCAGCGCCAGTAGTCGACCAGGCGCCAGGGGGAGAGGATGTAGATGCGGCCTTCGGCGTTGCGGTACCAGCTGTCCCGGATCGACGGATGCGACCACACCATGATGTCGAGCTCGGCCTGCAGGCGCCGGTTGTAGTCGTCGTGGACCTCCTGGCGGCACTCGATCGAACCGTGGCCACCGGTCAGGAGCGCGGTGATGCAGCCCATGACGTAGCGGATCTGACACTCGGAGTGGAAGATCAGGCTGCCACCGTGGGCCAGGTTGGTGCCCGGGCCGTACAGGCAGAAGAGATTGGGAAAGTTGGGGATGGTGATCCCCAGGTAGGCGGTCGGCCGTTCGCCCCACTGGTCGGCCAGCACCGCCCCGTTGCGTCCCACGATCTCCATGGGCCACAGGTACCGGTTGGCGTGGAAGCCGGTGGCGAAGACGATGACATCCACCGGGTACTCGTCACCGCCCCGGCAGGTGACCCGGTCGGTCCCGATGGCTTCGATGGGATCGGTGATCAGGTCGACGTCGTCACGGGTGAGGGCGGAGAGCCAGCTGCCGTTGTCCTGGAGCGTGCGTTTGCCCAGGCACACATAGTCGGGCACCACCTTGGCTGCGAGCTCACGGTCGTCACCGACCTGGTCCGTCATCCACTGGGTGAACATCTGGCGGGCGGCGTCGTTCAGGGCACTGACGGAGCGGCTCTGATCGGGCCACTCCGGATCGATCCTCATGGCGGGCAGCCCGCCGTCACATGCCGGCCAGAACAGGAGGAACCGGTACCAGCGCCCGTAGTAGGGAAGGTGGTCGAAGGCCCACCGCGCGCCGGGCCCGACCTGGTCGTGATAGTGCGGATTGGGGAACATCCAGGGCGCGGATCGTTGGAACACGGTCACGTGGGCGGCGTCCTCGGCAATGGTGGGCACGATCTGGAAGGCGCTGGCGCCGGTTCCGATGACCGCCACCCGCTTGTCCGAGAGGTCGGTGCCCTCCACCCAGCGGGCCGAGTGCATGGACACTCCCTCGAACGAGTCGCGGCCGGGGATGTCGGGGAGTTTGGGGCGATTGAGCTGCCCGACGGCACTGATCACCGCGTCGGCCTCCATCGTCTCGACGGCACCGGCCGGGCCGCGCAGCTCGACCGACCACCGGGCCGACCCTTCGTCCCATCGCGCCCGCACGACCTCGGTGTCGAATCGGACATGCGCGTCGATGCCGAAGTCGTGCATGCAGCGGTCGAAGTACGCCTGCAGCTCGGGCTGCCGGGCGAAGAACTCCGACCATTCGTTGTTGGGGGCGAACGAGTAGCAGTAGAAGTGGTTCCCGACGTCGACCCGGCAGCCGGGATAGCGGTTCTCCCACCACGTTCCCCCGACCCCGGGGTTCTTTTCGACGATGGTGAAGGGAATGTCGGCACCGGCCAGGCGGATACCGGCCAGAAGACCGGACATGCCGGCGCCGATGACCACGACGTGGAAGGCCGCCTTGTCCTCGTCCGGTATGCCGTCGGCCCAGTGGAGGTCACGGGCATCGGCACCGTCGAGCTCGAGCTCCTCGAGCATCAGAGGCACGTACTCCTCGGGCACCTCCTGTGCCACCAGGACGTTCATCATCTCGTGGACCAACCGGTGGCCCGGTGCCGGGGGCAGCACGCACCCACCGTCCCGATAGGCGATGATCGCCTCCAGGGCCTGTGCCCGCACCGCGCTCTGGTCCTCGGGGCTCATGAACCCCTGGACCTCGTTGAGGTAGACGCCCGCCGGTCGCGATGTGCCCCGGAGGATCGACGGGTCCCCCGTCATGTGCACCACCGACATCATGAGGGCCGGAACGCTGACCTCTTCGAGGGCAGCCGCGATCGTGTCGTCCTCGTCGGTGATCGGGATCCGTCCGAACTGGCCGTCTGCAGGCATCCGTGCTCCCCCCGCCCATCGGTGCAGGGCGTGCCTGCAGGCGTCGGTCGACCGACCGTGCGGCGTGGCAGAAACCCTAGGTGCTCGGTCGGGGCCGGTCGGCACATCGGGGTGTCCCCTTCATCGACGGTGGGCCGCCCTCGGCGCCTCCGTGGCCGATCACCACCGGTGTTCCTGATCCCCGGCGCCCATGAGCTGGCCCACCGTGTCGACGGCGTTGACCATTTCGTCGAGTTGGATGAGCACCGGAAGAGCGGCCGGGTCGTCGGCCGAGCCTTCGTCGATCCGGTGGTACATGTCCCGCAGCGGAGGCAGGGTGTCGACCGACATGTTCCGCTCCAGCCCGTCCTCGACGGTGGCGAACGACCGGTCCACTGCCTCCGCGAACTGGTCGATGCCGGCAAGGGTGGGAGGCACGGCCGTCTCGGTGCGGAGGCTGTGGGCGGCGCGTATCAGGCGTCGCAGGGCGGCAAGGATGCCCTGGCTGACATCGGGGTCGATCCGCTTGGCCGTTGGTTCCCTCAGCGATCGGCCCACCGCGGACTGGGCGTCGATGTAGGCGAGCCTGGCGAGCCGGCCCAGCCTCCGCAGCTCCTCGGGCTCACGGGGCGGCTTCGTGCTCAACCCGGCCAGTACCGCGGACACATACCGACCTTGGGCGGCGACCAATTTGGCCAGCGACTGCTGGGCCTCCGCCTTCGACCAGGTGGGCCACAGCAGGTAGGCGACCAGTGCCACCGAACCGCCGATCACCGAGTCGACGAGCCGGTAGCCGGCCAGGGCGAGGGTGGCGGGCTGACCGACTCCTGTCAGTATCAGCACCAGGCCGGTGAGGAACGCCACCCCCAACGCGTAGTTCGACTGGTAGAAGCTGAATGCGCCCCAGCCGGTGAGGGCCACCAGAACAACGACGGCCGCCGCACCCGGATGCAACCCGCCGACGATGGCGCCGATGGCCCCGACGCCCACCACCGTGCCGCCGACCCGGGCCAGACCGCGGCTCATGGTTGCCGTGTAGTCGGGTCGGAGCACGACCGCGGCGCTGAGGGCGATCCAGTAGGAACGGGCCAGACCGGAGTGCTGGAAGCCGATGTCGAGCACCGGGACCACGACGGCCAGCCGGACGGCGTGGCGGAAGGCGGGGGACGTCGTGGTCAGGTTCTCGGCCAGGACGCCCCAGATGGTCCGCAGGTCTGCGGCCACCGGGTGGGCCCTGGGCCACCCGACCCGGAGGACCGACCCGACCGGTGCGTCGGTTGCCCGGCCCACCAGCCTGGCCGCGGCCCGGAGCTGGCCGCGGAGCGATCGGAAGTGGGCCAGTACGAGCGCAGTCGCCCCACCGGCCCACGGTCGGAGGCCGATCTCTGCCTCGAGATCGTCCATGGCCTGGCGGAACGCGAGCCACGCGCCCGCTTCCGGATCCAGCGGCGGGTGACCCCTCGACCCGGAGCCGGTCACGGCGTCAGAGATCGCCAGGAGGAACAGGTGGAGCTTCTCGCTGACCCGGTCGAGGGCCTGATCGGATTCGAGCTCGTCGGGCAAGCGGCGGACCAGGCCGCCGATGGCGATCAGCTCGAGTCGCATGCGACGGGCCTCGTCGACCATGCCCCGCAGTGCCTGAACGTCCGGGCGTCCGAAGAGGGCACCGGATCCCAGCAGGGTCTGGGCCGTGTCGGCGGAGCGGGCGGCCGCCGGGCTTGACCCCTTGCGTCCACCGGCCAACTCGGCGAGCTGCCGGTAGACGAGAGCGGTGGCCCTGCGCTGTGGACGGAGACCGAACGGGACACGCACCATCAGCTGCACAGCCGTCTGGACGGCACCACCCACCAGGACGGCGAGGGCCAGAGCCACGGATGCGCCGACCGAGTGCGGGGCCCGGCCGAAGATGATGATGGCCATGACCCCCTGGATCCCGACCACCGACCGTGCCGGCCCGAGGGCGACCACCAGGCCCCCCACGAAGCACCAGACCACCAGTGTCGAGATGTGGAGCCAGCCCACGCCGGCGCAGGCACTCCCGACCAGAGCGGAGACGGCCAGGCCGAGGGTGTCCAGAGCCATGGCTGACGGGGCGAGTCGTGGGCCGTTGATGCGTGCCGCCAGGCCGACGAAGAGGGCACCGAGGGCGAGGCCGGACGTGACCGTCGGCGACCACAAGGCCAGCCCCAGGGCGAAGAGCACGGTCACCGGGACGGCCGTCACCGCGCCGGCCACAGGCGCCACCAGGGAGGCGTCCAGCCGGATGGCCGACCTCACGGCGTCGTGCATCGGATGTCGGGCGGTTGATTCGGGCACCTTCCACACTCTGTCACGGCGCCCGCTCGCCGAGCCCGGTCACACAGGACCGGCTCCGACCACCGGTTGGCCCCTGCCGGTCCACGTCCACTCCACCTGGACGGGGCCGCCGTGCCTCATGCCGTGGTGGCGATGCCTCCGTCGACCGGGATGACAGCCCCGGTCAGGTAGGACCCGGCCCGCGACGCCAGGAAGATGGCCACCCCGGCCATGTCGTCGGGCCGGCCGATGCGCTCGAGGGGTGCGGCTGCCGCGATCTGGTCGCCGAATGCCTCGAGGGTCGCCGCCATCATCTTGGACTCGAAGGGTCCCGGTGCCACCGCGTTGACGGTGATGGTCGGGGCCAGGCGCTTGGCCAGGTGGCGGGTGAGCTGGTGCACGGCCGCCTTCGACGCCGAGTACGAGTAGGACTCGAGGACCGGGACGTGGATGCCGTCGATCGAGCCGATGTTGATCACCCGGGACGGCTGGTCCGCCGTTGCCCCGGCCTCGAGCAGCGGGAGGAAGAACTTGGTGGTGTGGAAGACGCCCTGGACGTTGAGATTGAGGACCCGGTCCCACGACGCCGTGTCGTGCTCGGCCAGGGGGGCGCCCCAGGTGGCGCCGGCGTTGTTGACCAGCACGTCGACCCGACCGTGGTGGGCCGAAACCGCGTCGGCCAATTGGCGGGCCCCCTCCTCCGAGGACAGGTCGGCTGCGAAGCCCGAGCACGCCCCGAAGTCGGACAGCTCGGCCACAGTGGCCTGCACCGCATGGGCCTTCCGGGACGCCACGATCACGGTGGCCCCGGCTGCGACGAAGCCGGCAGCGATCATGTGCCCGATGCCGCGGGTGCCGCCGGTGACCACCACGGTCTTCCCGGCCACGGAGAAGAGGTCGGCAGGGGAAGTGGACAAGGCGGGATCGCTCATGGCGTCCGACGGTAGTGCACGCGGTCGGCCGTTGTTAGGGTGCTCCGGACGGGCGAGGACGGTGGCTGGGATTGGGCTGGCTGACCGAGTACGGCGGGCAGGCCCGGGGCCCATCGACCAGATGATCTTCGTCGAGGAGTCCCACTGGGTGGGGGTTCCCCTGCCCCTGTTGACCCTCGACAGCGTGGGCCCGACCCTGATGGCCCTGGGCACGCCGGAACAGTGGGAGCGCACCCTGCCGGGCATCTTCCGGGGGGAGGTCCACTTCTCCATCGGCTACACCGAACCGAGCGCCAACACCGATCTGGCGGCGCTTCGGACACAGGCCGGGCGCCGGGTCATGGACCAGCAGTGGGCCAGGCCGGCTACCTCCCCGAGGGCTCGCCGGGGGCGGTACTGAAGGGCCGGCTCGAGCGCGACGCCCGGAGCCAGACCATCTTCACGTCCGGGGTCGTCACCAACGAGGTCCAGCGCGACGTCATCGCCATGGTCGGCCTCGGCATGCCCCGCGCCCCTCGATAACGGTCGGTGGTCCGCCCTACACTTCGAACACGCGAAGCAGTCGGCCCGGTCGGGCGCTGGACAGGAGGACCCCCATGAACGTCGCACCGGTCAACGGGCAGCAGATCGCCTACGACGACAGCGGGGGAGACGGTCCGGCCATCGTGCTGGCCCATGGATTCCTCATGGACCGCACCATGTTCGCGCCCCAGGTGGCGGCGCTCCGTGACGACTACCGGGTGATCACCTGGGACCAGCGGGGCTTCGGCGACACGATCCACGACGGCCGACCGTTCACGTACTGGGACTCGGCCGCGGACTCCATCGCTCTGCTCGACCATCTGGGCATCGACCAGGCCATTGTCGGCGGCATGTCCCAGGGAGGGTTCATCTCCCTGCGGGTGGCGCTGCTGGCGCCCGAGCGGGTCCGGGCCCTGATCCTCCTGGACACCCAGGCCGGTACCGAGGATGCCGAGGTGATCCCCCTCTACCAGGGCATGATCGACGAGTGGGTGGCCAACGGCCCCAGCGACGAGCTGGTCGCGGCCACCGCCGGCCTGATCCTGGGGGAGCCCGGGCTCAATGCGGCGTGGGCCGTGAAATGGAAGGCCCGCCCCCGGGAGGTCCTGGCCCTTTGCGGGCAGGCGTTGCTGACCCGGGACGACATCACGGGCCGGCTGGGCGAGATCGCCGCCCCCGCCCTGGTTGTCCACGGTACGGCCGACCTGTCGATCTCCATGGACAAGGCGGAGGCGCTGGCCGCCGGGTTGCCGGGCAGCGGGGGAGTGGTGCGGATCGAGGGCGGCACCCACGCTGCCAACCTGACCCATCCCGGGCCGGTCAACGAGGCCATCGTGGCCTTCGTCGGCGCGCTGCCCGCCTGAGGCCCACCGCCGGGCCGTCTCCGGCCGAACCCTCAGGGCCGGGCGGTGAATTCGGCCAGTGCGCTGAGCTGCTCGGCGGTACCGACGCTGATGAGGACGTCGCCGGCCTCGATGGTGTCCTCGGGCGAAGGGTTGGTGAGGAACGTGCCGTCGGGGCGCCGGATGGCCAGCACCAAGGCCCCCGTGCGGTCGCGCAGGTGCGCCGACCGCAGCGTCGCGCCGGACAGTGGCGAGACGTCGGACACGATCAGTTCCTCCAGGCGGAACTTGAGAGTGCCGTCGTGCATGACCACGTCCACGAAGTCCACCACGTGGGGTTGGAGCACGAACGACGCCATGCGGTCGCCGCCGAGCTGCTGGGGGTTCACCACCCGGTCGGCGCCGGCGCGCACCAGCTTGGGCTCGGAAAACTCGCTGCGGGCGCGGGCGATGATCTGGATGTCCGGTCGCATCGACTTGCCGGCGACGGTCACATAGAGGTTGTCCGCGTCGGTGTCGAGGGCGGCCACCAAGGTGGAGGCCCGGTCGATTCCGGCCTGGCCGAGGACGTCGTCGTCGGTGGCGTCCCCACAGATGTGCGCGTACGGCACCTCGCTCAGCCGTGCCGCGTCACGGTCGATGACGACGACGTCCCGCCCGGCATTCATCAGGAAATGGGCGACCTCCCGCCCCACTCGCCCCCATCCGCAGACGATCACATGCCTGTCCATCCGGGCGATGTCACGTTCCATCCTGCGCCTCCTCACGAGGTCTCGCATATGGCCCTCGATGAGCACCTCGAGGACGACCGAAAAGGTGTAGAGCGCGGTGCCCACGCCCACCAGGATGAGGACGATGGTGAAGGCCCTGCTGCCCGACGTCAGTGGGCGCGGGGAGGTGAACCCCACCGTCGTGACGGTGATGACGGTCTGGTAGACGGCGTCGAGCAGATCGAATCCGAAGAGCAGGTACCCCACGGTGCCCGCCACGAGCACCAGTGTCAGAGCGCCCAGGCCAATCCTCACCCTCCGGAACGGGTCGCGCATCGGCTCCATCATGCCCGAGTGGCGCAGTGGCGCAGTAACTGGCGCGCGTTCCGCCGACGGTCCGGGATCCGGCCAGCGACCCGTCTCTCACGAGAGGCCGATCACGTCCCCGTTCTCGTCGATGTCGATGTGCTCGGCGGCCGGGTGCGAGCCCAGCCCGGGCATCGTGCGCATGTCGCCGCAGATCGCGTAGACGAAGCCGGCCCCGGCCGACACCCGCACCTCGTGGACCGGTAGCCGCCATCCTGTCGGCGCCCCCTTGAGGCTCGGGTCGGAGGAGATGGAGAGGTGGGTCTTGGCGATGCACACAGGAAGGTCCCTGAAGCCGTTCGCCTCGAAGAGGTCGAGTCGACGGGCGGCGGCCGGCAGGTAGTCGACGCCGTCGGCACCGTAGATGTCGGCGGCGATCGTCTCGATCTTCTCGCGGAGCGATGCGCCGGTCGGGTAGAGGAACCGGAAGTCGCTGGGCTCCTCGGCGGCCGCCACCACGGCCTCCGCCAGTGCCATGGCCCCAACCCCGCCGTCCTGGAAGTTGGTGGTGACGGCACACCTGACGCCCATCGACTCGGCCAGCTCCCGGATGACGTCGTGCTCGGACGCGAAGTCCTCGAGGAATGCGTTGACGGCGACGACCGGGGTCACCCCGTGGAGGAGCACGTTCTCTACCTGCTTGCGCAGGTTGGACCCTCCGGCGAGCACCTCGCCCGGGTTCTCCTCCAGCATGGCCGGAGGCAGGGGCTTCCCTGCGATGACCCGGTGCACTCCGGAATGGGACTTGAGGGCCCGCACGGTGGCGACGATCACCGCCGCGTCCGGCACCAGCCCCGACTCGCGGCACTTGATGTTGAAGAACCGCTCCGCACCCATGTCTGCACCGAAGCCTGCCTCCGTGATGAGGTAGTCGCCGGTGCGGATGCCGACGAGGTCGGCGATGACCGACGAGTTTCCCTGGGCGATGTTCCCGAAGGGCCCGGCGTGGACCAGAACCGGCGTGTTCTCCAGCGTCTGCACCAGGTTCGGTTTGATGGCGTCCCGCATGATGACCGCCATGGCACCCGCCGCCCGCAGGTCCTCGGCGGTCACCGGCTTCCGATCCGTGTCGAACCCGACGACGATCCGGCCCAGGCGTCGGCGCATGTCCTGCAGCGAGGTCGAGAGGGCGAGGATCGCCATTACCTCCGAGGCCGCGCTGATGTCGAACCCTGTTTGGCGGGGCACGCCGTCCTGGCTGCTGCCGAGCCCGACGACGATGTTCCGCAACGCCCGGTCGTTGACGTCGAGCGCCCGGCGCCAGGTGATGCTGTTCGGATCGATCCGGAGGGAATTCCCCTGGTAGAGATGGTTGTCGAGCATTGCGGAGAGCATGTTGTGCGCCGCGGTCACCGCATGCATGTCGCCCGTCAGGTGCAAGTTGAGCGCCTCGAAGGGCGCAGCCTGGCTGTAGCCTCCGCCGGCGGCTCCTCCCTTGATCCCGAAGGTGGGGCCCATCGAGGACTGTCGGATGGCGGCGGTGGCGCGTTTGCCGATGTGGGCCATGCCCTGGGCCAGGCCCAGCGTGGTCGTGGTCTTGCCCTCGCCCAGTGGCGTCGGGGTGACGGCGGTCACCACTACGTACCGGGCCGTCGGTCGGTCGGCGAGGGCCGTGATGGCGTCGAGCCCGACCTTGGCGACGAACCCGCCGTACGGTTCGAGGAGTTCGGTCGGAATGCCGATCTCCTCGGCGATGGCGGCCACCGGCTTGAGCGAGGCCTTGCGGGCGATCTCGAGCGCCGAGAGCCGGTCGTCCTGGCACGCTGTCGGCATGCTGTCCCTTCCATCGGCGGGCATTGTCCCTCCTCGTCCCGTGGGACCAAAGTGTGCCACGCCGACCCGGGCGGCCCCGGCGGCCCGACCGCATCCTGGCGGGTCGGTCGCGGCGACGGTCGCCCGGATGTGGTCGACTGGCAGTGCGCAGCGTTCCGGGCCGGAGGGGAGCACATCGATGGAGATCCGTTCGATCGCCGTGGACCTTGCCCGGGTTCGGGGACGATCGTCGGCTGCACCGGGGACATGGTCCCCGGACGGAGCGTCCCCGTTCGGTCCGGGCATCGTGCGTGCCGGGCCGATCGAGGTCCGGGTCGACTCGGTCGCCCTCGGCTCGGGGGTCCGTCACGATCTGGTTCTGCGCTGCCCGGAAGGTCCTGGGTGCCGGGAGGTAGCCCTCGATCGGGTCCGCCTGCAGTTGCGCAGCCGGCCGAGCCGTGTCCTCGAGCATGGGTGGCAGAGCTGGTCGTCCGTCTCCAGACGCGACGTCGACCGGGTGGCACCCACCCGGCGTATCGCCCCGACGTGGGTGCGCAGCATCTACCATGCTGCCCCCGAGCTGGCCGGACGGGCAGTGGTCGGCGATCAGTTCCTCCTCGCCTCCGACGGCTGCGGGCCTCGTGGGACCGAAGGGGGCATCGCCGGCTTCCTCGACGGCCGCCGCCACCTCTCGTCTGTCGTCGCATCGCGCCGCGGCGTGGTGGCACTGGCCCTACTCGACGGGATCTCCCTCGCCCCCGGCGAGGAGTGGGCACTCGATCCGCTGTGGCTGGCCGAGGGCGACCCGGGTCCGCTCTACTCCGAGTACCTCGACCACTGGGCCGTCGTGGCCGACGCCCGCCCTTCGGGGCCGAGTCCCCTGGGTTGGGGCTCGTGGTACCACTACTTCTGGAAGGTCGCGCCCGCCGACGTCCGCGCCAACCTGGCTGTGGCCGGGCGCCACGGATTCGAGCTGTTCCAGCTCGATGACGGCTACCAGCGTGCGGTGGGCGACTGGCTGGACCCGAACCCGAGGTTCGCTCCCCGCCACGTTCCCGAGCTGGCCGCCGAGATCTCCGGGGCGGGGATGCAGCCAGGGATCTGGACGGCACCGTTCTTGGCTTCGCCGAAGAGCAAGCTGGCCCGCGACCACCCGGAGTGGCTGGCCGGTCGCAAGCCGATGAGCGGTGCATCGGGCACCCACTCGACCCGATCGTGCCGGGCCATGTGGAACCCCCGGGCCTGGAAGGGTTGGGCCCTCACCCTCGACACGACCCATCCCGGGCTGCTCGACCATCTGCGTCACACGTTCGCGGCCCTGGTAGCCGACGGGTGGACCTATCACAAGATCGACTTCTGCTACGCGGCCGCCGTCCGGGCCACCCGAGCCGGGGACGGCCGGGTGACCAGGGCTCAGGCGCTCCGGGCCGGTCTCGATGCCGTGCGTGAGGGTATCGGCGACGCGTCGGTGCTGGTCGGTTGCGGGATGCCCCTGGGGCAGGCGGTCGGCGTGGTCGACATCATGCGGGTCTCGGCCGACACCGCACCCTCCTGGCGGCCTGGACCCGTCCGGTTGCCCGGCTACCCCGACCTCGCTCCATCGGCCATCGCCGCGCTGCAGGCCAGTGTCCTGCGGGCCCCGATGCACCGCCGGCTCTGGGTGAACGATCCCGACTGCCTGCTGCTCCGGGAGGACCACACCCGGCTCAGTGACGACCAGCGACGCATCCTGGTCGCGGCCAACACCGGGACGGGTGCTTTCACGATGGTGTCCGACGACCTCACCACCTACGGAACCGCCCAGTGGGAGCTGTTGGACCGGCTGCGCTCCCTCCATCCCGTGGCCGACGTACCACTCGACATGGCCGACCCCTTTGCCACCGCGCCGGCGATCACCGGAGGCACCGGCACCCGCCTCGAGGTCGACTGGGCGGGCGGGCCGCCCCGACCGCCGGACGCAGGCGCCCGGGGCGCCCGGCCTGCACCGCCCCCCGACGGGGGGCGGCCTGCGTCGTTCCTCGGGGGAGGCCGGCCCGGCACCGGCCCGTGGGCCCGGTGGTGGGGTCCCGCAGGGCCACCTGACGCCTAGAGACCACCCACGTGCGGCGGTCCAGGTATCCCGGCCGCTTGCCCGGATCGGTGCACGCCGGCCCCGGGGGGACCCGGACCGTGGTCGGCCGGGCCGCGGTCGCCCACGATGGCCCACAATGGGCCACAATGGTGAGGAACAGCACGAGGAGGGGACATGAGATCAGTGGTCTGGTTCGCGGAGGTCGGAGTCGCCGACGTGGCGACCGTCGGCGGCAAAGGTGCGAATCTCGGCGAGCTCACGGGAGCCGGCCTGCCGGTGCCGCCGGGCTTCGTCATCACCAGCGAGGCGTATCTCGACGCCATCGAGCGCACCGGCACCCGTGCCAAGCTCGGCGAGATCCTCAAGGGTCTGGATCCCCGGGACATGGGGAACCTCGCCGAGGTCGCCGAACAGGCCGAGTCACTGGTCCGCGAGACGCCGCTCCCGCCGGAGCTGGCCAAAGCGGTGCTCGATGGGTATCACAAGCTTGGCGACGGGCTCCGGGTGGCGGTGCGCTCCTCGGGTACGGGCGAGGACACCTCGGGCACCTCGTTCGCCGGCATGAACGTGACCTACACCAATGTGGCCGGGGACGAAGAGCTCCTGCGCCGGGTCGTCGACTGCTGGTCGTCGATCTACGGCCAGCGGGTCATCGCCTATCGGGCCATCGAGCAGGTGACCGACGAGCCGGCATTGGCGGTCATCATCCAGGAGATGGTCCCGTCCGAATACTCGGGCGTGATGTTCACCGCCGACCCGTCCACCAACGCAACCGACCGCATCGTCATCGAAGCGGCCTTCGGCCAGGGGGAGGTGGTGGTCTCCGGCCTCGTCGAGCCGGACACCTATGTGGTGGCCAAGGACGGTCCGCGACTGGTGAGTGTCCGGGTCGGGCACCAGGCCATGAAGATCGTCCGGGGTGCCAGCGGGGAGGACGAAGAGATCCAGCTGTCCGCCGAGGAGGGTGGACGGCGGGTGCTCACGGACGACGAGATCCTGAAGCTCGCCGAGCTCGGCCTGGCTGTCGAGCGCCACTACGGGTCGCCCCAGGACACCGAATGGGCGGTGGCGGGTGGGGAGACGTACCTCGTCCAGTCCCGGCCGATCACCACGCTGGGCGTCAGCACGGAGCCCAAGCCTGGCGACGGGCGCGTGCTCGTCAGTGGCCTCGCCGCCTCGAAGGGCATGGCATCGGGGCCGGTGCGGGTCCTGCTTTCGCCTGACGAAGGCGACCGCCTGCTCGACGGCGAGGTGCTGGTGGCCCCCATGACCAGCCCGGACTGGGTGCCGGCCATGCGACGGGCCGCGGCCCTGGTGACCGACGGTGGGGGCATGACGTGCCACGCCGCCATCGTGTCGCGCGAGCTCGGCGTGCCCTGTGTGGTGGGCACCCGCACGGCGACGGCGGTGCTTCGGGACGGCGAGGAGGTCACCGTCGACGGAGCGCGCGGCCGGGTGATCGAGGGCATCGTCACCGGGCCGGCGGCCCCGGTCTCCCCGGCCGCCGGCGCGGGCGGGCCCCCGGGAGCGGCCGGAACGGACAGTGTGCTCGCCACCCGGCTCTACGTGAACCTCGCGGTGGCCGACCATGCCGAGGAGGTGGCGGCCATGGACGTGGACGGCGTGGGGCTGCTGCGGGCCGAGTTCATGGTGGCGGACGCCCTCGCCGGCGTGCACCCCCGCCTCCTCATGCAACGGGGCGAGGAGCAGACGTTCGTCGACAAGATGTCCGACTCGCTGTTGCGGATCACCCGGGCCTTCGCCCCCCGGCCCGTGGTCTACCGGAGCATCGACTTCCGCAGCAACGAGTTCCGCGGCCTCGAGGGCGGTGACGAGTTCGAGCCGCAGGAGGAGAACCCGATGATCGGCTATCGGGGCTGCTTCCGCTACGTCGACCAGCCCGACCTCTTCGACTTGGAGCTCGACATCCTGGGCCGGGTGGCGGCAGAGACGCCGAACCTGCGCCTCATGATCCCGTTCGTGCGCACGGCCTGGGAGCTCGAGCGCTGCCTCGAGATCGTGGAGAACCATCCCCAGGCCCGGGGGCTCCCGACCTGGGTGATGGCCGAAGTTCCCTCGGTCGCCTACTGGATCCCCACCTACGCCAAGATGGGGATCGAGGGGGTCTCGATCGGGAGTAACGACCTCACCCAGCTCACGCTCGGGGTCGACAGGGACTCGGCGGTGTTGGCCGAGCTCTTCGACGAGTCGGACCCTGCGGTACTCGATGCCATCACCAGGATCATCGGGGCGTGCCAGGACTCGGGGATCACCTCGTCGCTGTGCGGCCAGGCCCCGTCCAACCGGCCGGAGTTCGCCGAATTCCTCGTGCGCCTCGGGATCACCTCGGTGTCGGTCAACCCCGACTCGGCAACCTCGGTGCGCCAGGCGATGGCCACCGCCGAGTGGCGGATGGTGCTCGAGGCAGCCACGCCGGGTCGGGCCACCTCCGCACCGGCACTGGCGCCGAGGCACCGGCTGTCCGGTGGCCGCGGCCCGATGGCCGGGTGAGGCGGCCGGCTCAGATTCGCTCGGGGATCATGTCGATGGCGCCGCAGGGGCACTCCGTGGCGCAGATCCCGCAGCCCTTGCAGAAGTCGTAGTCGAACTTGTAGCGCTCGGACGGGCCGAGCTTGATCACGGCGTTGTCCGGGCAGACGCCGAAGCAGTTGTCGCATTCGAAGCAGTTGCCGCAGGAAAGGCAGCGCCGGGCCTCGAAGAGCGCGTTCTCCTCGGTGAGGCCCTCGACAACCTCGTCGAAGGTGCTCTGCCGCCGCGCCCGCTCGAGCTCGGGGCGCTTCGTGCGCGGCGCGTCCGAGAAGTACCAGGTGTTGAGGCGGTCGAACGAGGCGAGCTCGTGCCGGCCCGGTTGGTCAGGCTCCTCACCGGAGATGTAGCCATCGATGCTCCGGGCTGCCCGTTTGCCGTGCCCGATGGCCACAGTCGCCGTGCGGGGGGAGGGCACCGCGTCACCACCGGCGAAGATGCCACTCTCGCCCGTCATCATCGTGGGAAGGACCTCGACGACACCGTCGTCGACGACCACGTTCGGGGCCTCGTCGATCAGGGAGAGGTCGGTGTCCTGGCCGAGCGCCAGGATCAGCGAGTCGGCACCGAGGTCCTCGAACTCGCCTGTCGGCTGGGGGAAGCCCTCGTCGTCGAGGCGCATCTTCTCCAACACGAGGCGGTCGTCCTCGAAGCTGTTCACGGTGGTGAGCCAGCGCATCGTGATCCCTTCGTCGAGCGCTTCTTCGAGCTCTTCCCCGTGAGCGGGCATGCGATCCCGGTTGCGGCGGTAGACGATGACCGCGTCGGTGGCACCGAGACGGCGCGCCGTGCGGGCGGCGTCGAGTGCGGTGTCCCCGCCGCCGTAGACGACCACCCGCCGCCCGAGCATGGGCGGGTCGTCGTCGGCGACCCGGTGGAGGAGCGAGACGGCGTCGAGAATACGGGACGAGTCGCCGGCCGGGATGTCGACACGCCGTCCGAGCTGGGCACCGACGGCAAGGAAGACGGCGTCGAAGCCCCCCTCGTCCCGTTCGCGTCGGATGTCATCGACGGTGTGGTCGAGGACGACGTCGACCCCCAGGGCGACGATCCGTGCGATCTCGGCATCGAGGACGGCCCGGGGGAGTCGGTAGGCGGGGATGCCGTACCGCATCATGCCCCCGAGCTTCGGGGCCGAGTCGACGAGGGAGACGGAGTGGCCGAGGCGCTTCAGATGGTAGGTGGCACTGAGCCCGGCGGGTCCGGCTCCGACGACGAGGACCCGCTTGCCGCTGTCGGGTCCCGCCGCCGGCAAGGACCAGCCGCGCTCGATGGCGTGGTCACCGAGGAACCGCTCGACGGCGTTGATGCCCACCGCCTCGTCGAGCTGGACGCGGTTGCACGACGTCTCGCAAGGGTGGTAGCAGATGCGACCCATCACCGCCGGGAACGGATTGTCCTCGACGAGCTGCCGCCACGCCGCTTCGTAGTCACCGGGCTCGGACTGGTAGAGCCAGCCCTGGATGTCCTCGCCTGCCGGGCAGGCGTCGTTGCACGGCGGCAGCCGGTCGACGTAGACGGGTCGCTCGACGCGCCACGAACCGGTCCGGTTGGCATGGCTCGAACCGACGTCGAGAGTGATCGCGAACGGGCGTTCCATTACACGTCCACCCCCTTGGGGTCGATGTCGGCCGGTTCCTCGGCCAGCAGGCCGTAGGTGGTGATGTTCCGATCCGCCATTGCCTGGATGCGGGCGATGATGTCGGTGCGGGGGTGCTCGCCGAAGAGGTGGGCATAGCGGCCCTGGATCGACAAGTACTCCTCGACGGGCGTCCGGTGGCGGATCGGCGAGACGCCGGTGACCTTGCCGTCCACGGCCTCGAACACCGGGAAGAGCCCGGTCTCCTTGGCCAGTCGGGCCACCCGGATGGTGTCGGACGACGCCGAGCCCCATCCGAGGGGGCAGGGGACCAGGATGTGCAGGTAGCGGGCTCCGTGGACCTGCATCGCCCGCTCGACTTTGTCCTCGAGGTCGTGGAGGTCGGCAACCGTCGCGGTGGCCACGTAGGGGATGTCGTGTGCCATGGCGATGCGGGGGAGATCCTTGCCCTGTCCGAAGGCGTTACCCGCCTCCGACCCGATCGCCTCGGTGGTGGCCGTGCGGGCCGCCGGCGGTGTCGCACCCGAGCGCTGCACCCCGGTGTTCATGTACGCCTCGTTGTCGTAGCAGATGAAGAGGACGTCGTCGTTGCGCTCGAACATCCCCGAGAGGCATCCGAACCCGATGTCGACCGTCCCGCCGTCACCGGCCTGTGCCACCACGCGCACATCGGACTTCCCCTTGACCTTCAACGCCGCAGCGACGCCGGTGGCGACGGCCGGCGCATTTCCGAACAGCGAGTGGAGCCACGGGATGCGCCATGACGTCTCGGGGTAGGGGGTGGAGAACACTTCGAGGCAACCAGTGGCGTTCACAGCCACGAGCCGGCCCTGGCTGGCCCGCATGGCCGCGTCGATGGCGTAGCGGGCGCCCAGAGCCTCGCCGCATCCCTGGCAGGCCCGATGTCCCGAGTCCAACGAGTTGGTGCGGTTCGGGTCGGACTGGACCGTCCGTCCGTCGTCATCGAGCAGACGGTTGCCGACGGCAAAGCTCCCGACCTGGTAGAAGTGGATTGGCTGCGTGGTCATGATCCCTCCTCAGTCGATCCGGGAGGCGACAGTCCCGAGGTCCCGGAGGATGTTCTCTGCGGATGGGCCGGACCGTCGGGTCGTCGTCATACGTGTGCGCTCACGCTCGACGATCTCATGGTCGAGATCGAGGAAGGTGAGGGAGTCGAGCTCGTCCAGGGCGGCGGCGGCGAACGCCTGCTCCAGCGAGCGACTGGTGATGGGGCGTCCGCCCAGCCCGCAGACGATGGTCCTCAGCGTGCAGCCCGTGTCATGGCTCGCCATGGCCACGTCGGTGGACAGCACGCCTCCGAACCCGATGCTGAACGCCTTCTCGACGACGACCACGCTCCGGGCCCCGGAGAGGGCCTCGCGCACCGCGTCGTTGGGGAACGGGCGGAAGGCGGTGATCCCGAGGACGCCCACGCGGTCGCCGGCATCGCGACGGGCGTCGACGGCGTCCTTGATGGTTCCGAGCACGGATCCGAGGGCGACGATGACGATGTCCGCGTCCTCGGTCCGGTAGGGGCTGACCAGGCCGCCACTCGGACGTCCGAAGGCCTCTTCGAACGCGGTGGCGAGGGCCGGGATCCGCTCCAGGGCGTCGAGTTGGCGGAGATGGGCGAGGTACCGGACCTCCTCGAATGCTTCAGGGCCGACCATGGCACCGATCGAGACCGGATCGTCGGGCTCGAGCACCTGGCGGGGCTCGTACGGCGGGAGATAGGCGTCGACCTGAGCTTGATCGGGCAGGTCCACCCGTTCGACCGCATGGGTGAGGATGAAGCCGTCCATGCACACCATCACCGGGAGCGAGAGCTCCTCGGCGAGGCGGAAGGCCAGGACGTGGAGGTCGGCGGCCTCCTGGTTGGTCTCGGCGAACAGCTGGATCCATCCGGCATCGCGTACGGCCATGGCGTCACTGTGGTCGTTCCAGATGTTGATGGGCGCCCCGATCGCCCTGTTGGCGAGCGTCATGACGATCGGAAGCCCGAGACCCGCAGCGTTGTAGACGGCCTCGATCATGAAGAGGAGCCCCTGGCTCGCGGTGGCCGTGTAGGCGCGCGCACCGGCGGCCGACGCCCCGATGGACACGGACATCGCCGCGAACTCGGACTCGACGTTGATGAACTCGCACGGAGCCAGAGCGCCCGACGCCACCATGACGCCGATGGCCTCGATGATGTGGGTCTGGGGCGAGATGGGATAGGCGCAGACCACCTCGGGGCGACAGAGTGCCACTGTCTCGGCAACGGCACGTGAGCCTTCAATCTGTCGAAGCATGGACCATCTCTTCTTCCTCGAGGGTGACGAACCGGAAGGCGGCGGCGGCGGCGGCCATGTTGCGGTCACCGACGGCGCCAGGGAATCGCTCGCGGACCGCCGTTCCGATGGCATCGAGAGTGATCTGGCCGGTGAGCGCCGCGAAACCACCGAGCAACACCGCGTTCGGAAGGGGACGTCCGAGGTGCTCGAGAGCGAGCTCGGTGGCCGGGCAGGTGAGCAACCGATCGCGGTGGAACCGGCGGGCGAACTCGCCCAGTCCGAGCTCGTCGAAACTGCGGGACGTGTTGATGAGGACGTACGCGTCCGCAGAGAGGCCGGCGAAGAGCTCGACCTGGTGGATCAGTGTGACGTCCTGGATGACGAGGGCGTCCGGCTCCATCACCGGCTCGTGGGTGCGGATCGGGCGATCGTCGATCCGGCAGAAGGACACCACCGGCGCACCCATGCGCTCCGAGCCGAAGCTCGGGAACGCCTGCGCGTGGCGACCCTCCGCGAAGGCGGCCATCGAGAGGATCTCTGCGGCGGCGACGACGCCCTGCCCTCCACGGCCGTGGATGCGTACCTGGAACATGCCGCTGCCTCGCCCTCAGCTCTCGGTCACGGCGCCGGTCAGGGCCAGCGACCCGGTGACCGTCTCCGGCGTGGTGATGCCGCTCGTCGCCGTCGTGGACGTCATCGCGAACCCATCCGTTCTCCCGCGGGGCCGACCGACCCCGACCGTTTGTCCTATCGTGCTGCCGTAGCCGGTCACGAGGTAGGGCCAAACGTCCCTGGTTGTGGAAATCTCCTGTACCGCCGGTTCTGTTGGGTGGCTGGCACGGCGCCCAGAGCGCGGCGGCTCAGTGGCTGGCTTTCAACAGCTGTTTGATGCCGTCCTCGATGCCGCGGCAGAGCACGTCGAGGTCCGGGGTCGTGTCCAGGTCCCCCGTCACGCCGAAGTTGACCTCACCGTTGTAGGAGAAGATGGCGACGCCCACCCGCATATGGCCGCCGAGCGGAACGTAGGGGAAGGCCTTCAGCATACGGCGCCCGCAGATGTAGAGCGGGATCTGGGGCCCGGGGACGTTGGTGGTCACCGTGTTCAGCTGGTGCTGGGGTATCCGCGTGGACACGCGCATCCCGAGGGCCAGCAGCATGGGCGGTGCGAAGCCCGACATCGAGGTGAGGGCCTCGCCGGCCACTGCCTGCTTGGACTCCTTCAGCCCCTCCATCTGGATGCTCACGGCCCGGAGGCGCTCGGTGGCGTCGTCGATGGACACCGGCAGCTCGGCGAACATGGCGGAAACCCTGTTCTGGAGGCTTCCGTCGCCCACAGCGCGCCCTTGGTCATCGCGGGGGCGAACCGACACCGGGACCAACGTGCGCACCACGCGGTCCACCGACTCGCCACGATCCAGCAGCAGCTCGCGGAACCCGTTGGTGATGGCGGCCAGGACGACGTCGTTGAACGTCCCGCCCAGCCCCTTTCGGATCACTTTGATGTCGTTGACGGTGGTGGAGGCCCACGCGTAGCGGCGGTGGGGGCCGAGTGGGCCGTTCAGGCTGGAGGGCGGCGTACGCCGCACCAAGCCGGTCATCGCAGACAACCCCTTGACCACCTCGCGCGCCTGGCCGAGAGCCTCGCGTGGCACTGCTGCGGCAGCGCGCACGGCCTGCAGCTGCTCGTAGGGGCTGCGCACCAGGTCCAGGGAGGCCCGAGCGGCCAACCGCATGCCCGATGGCGCCGGGTCGGGCTGCCAGCGGACGGGGTCGGGAACCGCCGTCTCCGGTGACACGTCCATCATCAGGGCCATGAGGTCGGTCCCCGACACGCCGTCCACCATGGCGTGGTGGGTCTTGGAGAGCAGGGCCCAGTGGCCGTCCTCCAGACCCTCGACCACCCACATCTCCCAGAGGGGCTTTGACCGGTCGAGCGCCTGGGACATGACCCGGCCGACCAGCTTGCGCAGTTCGGCCTCGCCCCCCGGGGAGGGAAGGGCCGTATGGCGCAGGTGGTATTCGATGTTGAAGTGGGGGTCGTCCACCCACACCGGCCGGCCCAACTCGAACGGGACGTGTCGAACGACGCGGCGGTACCGGGGGACGAGCGCCAGCTTGCTCTCGATCATCGCCACGATGTCGGCAAAGGGTGGCTCGGGCCCTTCGAAGATCCCCACCGATGCGATGTGCATGTGGCTGACGTCGTCCTCGATGTGCAGGAAGGACATGTCCAGCGGGCTCATCCGATCGACACTCATGTGGACCCCCTCCTGTGCCCCGGCGCGACCCGTAGCGAAGGACCCGAGGCTACTACGGCGCCTGCTGGACAGGCCCCGGCGCTCCCCATGCTCGTTGAGCCACGCCGGGCGGCATCGGCGCCCATGCCGACCAGACCGGTGAAGTGGCCCTGGGTCATGCGGGCTACCCCCCCGACGGGGGTTTCGTCGCCGCGGCGGAGCGTCTCAATGGGGAACGTTCCTGGCACCGGGACAGGAACGTGATGTCACCGGGAAGTGACTCCCGGATTGCGGAGCCCCAAGAGCCGATGCTCGGCAGCCGGGTGAGCGATCAGACGGGGTAGTTGGGGTTGGGGAGGGATTGCGACGTCCACATGAGGCCGAGGCACATCTCGTCGGAGGACCCGTCGCCCCAGGTGACGAAGTGCGGCGGGACCTTCCGCAAGGCGGGCAGCTCCTGGGCGAGGGTCGGGTCGTAGGTGCAGGTGACCTGGACGGTGTCACCGGGTGAAACGGCCACCGGGGTCGTCAGGTTGTAGGCCCGCTGGTAGTGGAAGTTGTAGTCGGGGACATCGAGGATGGTCTTGGCCTCAGGTGTGCCCGGGTTGAGGACCATCGTGAAGGTGGCGCCCAGGAGATGCATGTGGGCGCCCACCCTCACGATGTACCCACTGCGGTGGATCGGCCAGCTGCAGGAGGTCGAGTCGCCCGCCGGCGGGTTCTCCGGGTTGCGCCCGCACACCGTCTCGAGGGTGTTCACGAAGTCGATGGCACTCTGGCCGAAGCGTTGGCCGAGGTTGGCCAGTGAGGCCGCCCGGCTGCACAGGGGACCGGTCACGCCGGCCGGGCAAGGGATGTCCGGCGCTGCGGGCATCAGGTCCAGCTTGAGGGGCAGGAGCGGCGTCGACGCCGGCACCGTGTGCAGCACCAACGAGTTCTTCACCGGCTTGTCCCCGACGAGCAGGTTGTAGTGGACCTGCATCACCACCAGGCTCCCCGCCGGCAGCAGGACTCCGGTTCCTTTGGGCAGGCTGTCCGCTCCGTGGCCCGGGGACCAGGCACTGAGCCACGGAGTGTTGGAGATCTGGTCCAGCCCGGTGTTGGGGATGGGCGTCTCACCGAAGCACGTCCAGCCCTGGCCGTTGACGTTGTCGGCCTCTGCCGTTGCGGCCAGGTCCGGCGGTACCAGGAACAGTATGGCGTGGTGGTCCTCGACGCTCCCGGGAAAGAATTGGCTGGAGATGATGTAGGAGCTCTGATTGACGTGGGGGTTCATCACGGTGCAGTGGTAGTCGTCCGTCGCTCCCGCCGGCGCCTTGGGTGTGTAGGCCTGCGCCTGCTTGAGGGAGATGGTCGTGATCGGTTGGGACGAAGCCGCCTGGGCTTGCGAAGAGCGCGCGATGACCGCGGTGAGGGTGGCCACGACAGCCATCACCGCGATGAGCACGAGCGTCAGTTGTGATCTGCGCACCATGAAAGGGTACAACGGTCGACTTACGGGACGTCAGCGCCCACGACCAGCAGGCTCAAGTGTGCTGCGCCCGGCGTCGGATGGCTGCCCTGGGACCGTGGAGGCCGAATCCACTCGTGGCCGGCGCTCCGGGGCAGCGGGGCGGCAAGCAACCGGGCGCTCTTACGGGTCACCCGGCTCCTCTTGTCGTGGCAGCGGAGGGAACCGAGCCTCGGATCCCGCGCCTGCGACATCAGACGCCTCTGCTGTCGGACCAAGCAGGGCAGATGGGGGATGTCCAGCCGACGGAGCTTCCAATTCCCGCGGAGACCACCCGCCGACGGTGCTTTCCGCAGTTGAGCCAGATCGACTGCGGGCTCTCCTCCACACCACCAGGGGACCGAGGATCGCAACCCCGGCGGACACGATGAGGATGGGGAATGCGGCAAGAGCTCTGTCATCCGTCGCCCTCTGGCACTCACTGACGAACTCCGACCACTGGGCCCGACCCGTGACGTCGCTCGCCGCGGGCTCCGGACCGGCCCCGATCGTGACCGGGTCGAGTAGTGCCACGATCGCCGCCTCGGACCCCTGTCCGGGGCCACAGGTGCCTCCGACGGCCGGTGGCGGGAGCGCGGTCAGAAGGCCGGCGATCGCAAAGGCTGCACCGAAGAGGCCCAGGCAGACGAGGACGAGTCCGGTCCGCCAGGCAATTGAGGACCGTTTCACACGAGATCACCTGTCATGTGGTCCGATGGTAGGCGTAGGACTGCCTGGCGGTGATGCAGGCCAGGTCACGTTCGACGGCCGGGTGGTACCGGACCGATCTTGCTCGCACGCTGTCGCGTCCCGTCAGTGCCGTATTGCCACACTGGCACGGCAGTTGGTGGCACTCTGCCCCCACTCGCTG
>Ga0182010_10000014_pt1 | contig 95694 bp, 78 predicted proteins | sample 611E1MmetaG_FD_120488 | JGI IMG/M metagenome (GOLD analysis project Ga0182010, IMG submission 120488) | Permafrost microbial communities from Stordalen Mire, Sweden - 611E1M metaG | ecosystem: Environmental > Terrestrial > Soil > Wetlands > Permafrost | place: Sweden: Stordalen | collected... | reverse complement strand
TCCGTGGAGCGGCCCTTTCATGGTCACCGCGGCCGGCCCCACCGAGATCGACTACAAGCCGAACCCATATTGGGCCGGTGGTGTCGGTGGAGCGCACGCCCCGTACCTGGCCGGGCTCAAGTTCCAGTTCTTCACCGACAAGGCGGGCATGATCGCCGCCTTCAAGAACGGTGAGATCGACCTGGCCCTCGACCTGACCCAGGCCGATGCCTCGAACGTGAAGAGCACGGACCCGAAGATCGGCAAGGCCGAAGTCACGCCGGCCTGGCAGTACGAACACTTCGACATGAACATGGCGAGCAAGAACGCTCCGTTCCTGTCCGACGTGAACGTTCGCAAGGCCATCTACGAAGCCGTCGACAAGCAGTCCATCATCGACGCGGTCTTCCCCGGGTCGGGCGTCACGCCCGCCTGCTCGAACGTTCCGCCCGGACTGTGGTATCTCACCGCTGTGACCTGCCCGAGCTACAACGTGGCTGACGCCAATTCGCTCCTCGACGCGGCGAAGCTGACCGCCGGCTCGGACGGCAACCGCACATACAACGGCAAGGCGATCGACCTGCTGCTTTGCACGACAGCCGGCAACAGCACGCGCCTGACCGAGCTCCAGAAGCTGCAGGGCTATCTCAAGGCAGTCGGCATCAAGAGCCACATCGTGACCGCCGACGCCACCTCCGTGGTCTTCGCAGGCTGGAACGATACGGCCAGCACCCCGACCAAGGACTGCGAGATGTATCGCGGCAACTACGACATCGTCGACTACGCGTACATCATCGGCGGCAGCCCATACAGCGACAACGATCCCGTCTATGACTCCGCCCAGTGGCCCGAGAAGGGCGATCACTCCGGCGCGAACGACTCTCGCTTCAGCAGTCCCGACATGGACGCGGCCCTCAAGATCCTCAGCTCGGCCGTCGACCCGAAGGACCAGCTGACGGCGATGGTCGCCGTCCAGAAGGCTTACGTCGCCGGCCTGCCGGAAATCCCGCTGTACTACCGCGCCGAGACCACAGGCGTGGGCGTCCACATGGGCAACTGGCCCGGCTACAACCCGAGCTCCATCGGCCCAACGTGGGACGTGGAGGACTGGTTCTTCCAGTAGACCGGTGCAGCTAGGCCTGCAATAGTCCACGAAAGCAGGGGGCGGGCGATGGTCACCATCGCCCGCCCCCGTTCTTTGCCCCTCGCGCGGTTCATCCCCGGGCCCCGGCTGCGCTACGATGTGCCGCAACTCCGCTGCTCGTCTCCGGTCCTCAGCCCCGCCGGCTAGGACCGTAAGGGCCCTCTAGCAAGACGCGTAGGAAAGCGATGACCAAGTACATCATCCGGCGGCTGCTGCAGGCCATCCCCGTCATCTTCCTGATCAGCATCGTCTGCTTTGTCCTGATGCTGATGGCGCCCGGAGGCCCGCAGGCTCAGTTCAACCAGAACCGGTTCATCAAGCCAGAGCAGGTCGACCTGTGGCTCCAGCACTGGTGCCTGGTCCGCAACCCGAGCCCCCCGGACATGATCAAGGAATATGCCGGCTGGCTGGGGGTGTGGAACTGCCAGACCCAGAGCTTCATCAGCGAGAATGGGGGCCTCAACTTCCTGCCTTCGTTCCTCGGCGGCGGCGTCAACGGAATGCTCCACGGCGACTGGGGTATCTCGATCTACCTCAATCAGCCCGTCCTCGACATCATCCTCGGCCGGCTACCCGTGACATTGCTGCTCATGGTCACAGCCTGGATCATCTGGCTGACCCTGGCCTTGATCCTCGGCGTCGTGGCCGCGATCCGGCGCTACAGCTTCTTCGATCAGGCGGCCACGCTGTTCAGCTACACGTTCTACTCGTTGCCGACATTCTGGCTGGGCCTGATGCTGATCGAGATCTTCGCCGTGACGCTGCACTGGTTCCCCAGCCAGCTGATCCAGTCGCCCAGGATCTCACCCGGTCCATTTGCGTCGGCAGTCTGGTGGCAGGCCTTCTGGACCGATCCGGGGCTCTACGGCTGGGACGTGGCGATGCATCTGGTTCTTCCGGTCACGACGCTCGTGGCCGTGAGCGTGGCCGGAGACAGCCGATTCGTGAGATCGGCCATGCTGGAATCGCTCAACCAGGATTACGTGAGAACGGCTCGAGCCAAGGGGTTGTCAGAGCGAAGGGTCATCTTCCGGCACGCGTTCCGGAACGCCCTGCTGCCGATCATCACCAACGGCGCCCTGGAGGTCGCCTTCCTCTTCTCGGGGGCGATCGTCACAGAGACCATCTTCAGCCTGCAGGGGATGGGATATCTGTACATCCAGGGCCTGCAGGCCCATGACTACTTCCTGCTGATGGGGATCGTGTTCATCGGTGCGATCCTGGTGGTCGTGTTCAACCTGGTGGCGGACGTGCTATACGCAGTCGCCGACCCGCGAATCCGGTACGACTGAGGCCCGCAGAAGATGTTCAAACCCGAATCCGCGGATAGCCTGCCGATTCCCGCAAGTGCGGCCACACCATCCCTGATCGACGGCCCGGAGCTGCCCGTCGATGTCGAGGTCGCCCTCGAGTCCTTGAATCAGTGGCAGCTCGCCGTCAAGCGCTTCATGCGCCACAGAATGGCCCTGATCGGTCTGGCCATGTTCTGCTTCATCGTTCTGGTAGCAATCATCGGCCCCATCGTGGCCCCATACAACCCGATCGACATCCCGGGCGCCATCCACCAGGGTGGAGATGGCCCGTCGTTCACCCACCCGATGGGGACGGACGATGCCGGGCGAGACGTCTACACGATGGTCGTCAACGGAGCCCACATCTCCCTTGCGGTCGGCTTCTTCGCAACGGTCATCGCCGGGATCATCGGAATCATCGTTGGTTCGATCTCCGGCGCCGCCGGCGGAGTCGTCGACAACCTCCTGATGCGCCTGGTCGATGTCACCTTCGCCGTCCCGCTGCTCTTCCTCATCCTGGTGGCGGCGGTCTTCTTCGGCCAGGGCAGCATGGTCGCGCTCATCCTGATCTTCGGGATTCTGCAATGGGGACTGATCGCACGGCTGGTTCGTGCCCAATTCCTGAGCCTGCGCGAGGCCGACTTCGTCGAGGCGGCCCGAGCGGTCGGCGTCGGCACCATGCGCATCACCTTCCGGCACATTCTGCCGAACGCCCTTGGTCCGGTGATCGTGGTGATGACCCTGCTGATGGCCTCGAATATCGTTCTCGAGGCGTTCGTGAGCTTCCTCAACTTCGGCATCGCTGCCACGGAGCCGACGTGGGGCAACGCCCTGTCCAATGCCCAGAACGCCATGGGCGACGGCAACTGGTGGTGGGCGTTCTTCCCGGGGATGGCGATCGCCCTGACGGTGATCTCCATCAACTTCGTGGGCGACGGGCTGCACGACGCACTCGATCCGAGGGCACGCCTGTGAGCACCGTCATCGATCTCAGCCACGTCGCCGAGGCGGCCCCCGGGCGATCGATCGGCCAGAAACCGCCCGACGACGTGCTGCTCGATGTCCGCGGTCTCAAGACCTACTTCCACGTCCTGGACGGCACCGTTCCCGCCGTGGACGGGGTGGACTTCCAGATCAAGCGCGGCGAGACCCTCGGGCTGGTGGGCGAGTCGGGCTGCGGCAAGAGCGTCACCTCGCTGACGATCATGCGCCTGATCGACATCCCGCCGGGCGAGATCGCCGCCGGCGAGATCTGGTTCGACGGTGTCGACATCCTCTCTCTATCGCCCTCCGAGATGCGCGACATCCGCGGCAGCGAGATGAGCATGATCTTCCAGGAGCCGATGACGTCGCTCAATCCCGTCTTCACGGTCGGCTACCAGATCGCCGAGGCGGTCAAGGCGCACCGGAACGTCTCCAAGAACTCGGCTCGAGATCGAGCCATCGAGATGCTCGCGGCTGTCGGGATCCCATCGCCGGAGCGCCGGTTCAAGCAGTATCCGCACGAGCTCTCGGGCGGCATGCGCCAGCGCGTGATGATCGCCATGGCCCTGAGTTGCGATCCGAAGCTGATCATCGCGGACGAGCCGACGACGGCTCTCGACGTGACCATCCAGGCCCAGATCCTGGAACTCATGAAGTCCATCCAGGAGAGGACGGGGACGGCTCTGCTGCTGATCACCCATGACCTGGCCGTTGTGGCCGAGACGGTGGAACGCATCGCGGTCATGTATGCGGGCAGGATCGTCGAGGCAGGGACGGCCGAGGAGGTGCTCCTCGACCCGAAGCACCCCTACACGCAGGGCCTGATTGCCTCGATACCCTCGACCGTGCCGCGCGGCCAACGTCTGAACGTCATCAAGGGCACTGTCCCCAACCCGTTCAGGATGCCGACCGGGTGCCGTTTCGAGCCGCGTTGCCCGCACGCTTTCGGGCCGTGCAAGGACTTCGATCCGCCCCTGCGGCTTACGGGACCGAACAGGGAATCGGCCTGCTGGCTCCAGTATCCGCCGGGCGAGCTACCGGTGAAGGAGACCGACGCCCCGCCGGCGACGCCGGTCCCGGTTGAGAGGGTGGGCCATTGATGACCGGCCAACTTCCGATCGATCCCGCCGCCGCGGCCTCACCCCCCGAGAGTCCCGCTTCCGGCGAGCCAGCCCTGGTCTCGGTTCAGGGACTCGTCAAGTACTTCCCGATCATGGGCGGCTTGCTGCGCCGCAAGGTCGGAGATATCAAGGCCGTCGACGGCGTTAGTTTCGACATCAGCAAGGGCGAAGTGTTCGGGCTCGTCGGCGAGTCGGGCTGCGGGAAGACGACCCTGGGCCGGGCGGTGCTGTACCTGCAGCGTCCCACAGCCGGCGAGGTCTTCTTCGATGGCCAGAACCTGAGCACCCTGAAGGCGAACAAGCTCCGTCGCATGCGGAGCCGAATGCAGCTCATCTTCCAGGATCCATACGGCTCACTGAATCCCAGGATGCCGGTCAGCGACATCGTCGGCGAGGGGCTTCTGGCGCAGGGCATGAAGTCCTCGACCGCGCGCGAACGGAAGGTCGAGCAGACGATGCAGGCCGTCGGCCTCCGACCCGAGTACTGTCGGAGATACCCGCACGAGTTCTCTGGCGGCCAGCGTCAGCGCATCGGCATCGCCCGTGCCCTGGCCCTCGATCCGGACTTCATAGTCTGCGACGAGGCCGTCTCGGCCCTGGACGTCTCGATCCAATCGCAAATCCTCAACCTGATGTTGGATCTGCGTCGGGAGTTCAACCTGACGTACCTGTTCATAGCCCACAACCTGTCCGTCATCGAGTACGTGAGCGACAGGATCGGCGTGATGTACCTGGGCAAGCTCGTCGAGGTCGCCACGGCGGAACAACTCTTCAAGGGAGCGCGCCACCCGTACAGCGTGGCCCTGCTCTCGGCCACTCCCGATCCGGACCCGAGGGTGCGGAAGAAGCGGCTGGTCCTGCGGGGGGACGTTCCATCGCCCGCGAACCCTCCCTCCGGCTGCCGCTTCCACACGCGCTGCTGGCTGCGCGAACGGCTCGGCAACCCCGAGATCTGCTCGACCGTTGACCCACCGCTCCATGACACGGGCGGCGGCCAGATGTCCGCCTGCCATTTCGCCGAGCAGGTGTCCGTCGAGGCCGCTGAGGAGGCGGCCGCAACGCAGTCGGTCATCGAGACCGCCGCCGGCGCCACATAGGGCCTCGCGGTCGGGTCGCTACTGCAGCGGTGCCCGGCTTGATATAGGGTGACGGGGCCTGCGGAGATCCGTCTCGCCGGGCGAGGCAGAATCGGACCGAATGACGAGGGACCCGGGTGTCGATGCCCAACTCGACAGTCGCGTGCACCGGGAGAGCGCAGAGAGGATGAAGGGAGAAGAAATGAAGCGTCTGGCCTCGTTGCTCGCCGCTGCTGCCCTTGCCGCCGCGGCGTGTGCGAGCGGCTCTGGTACGCCGCCTCCGGGGTCAGTTCCCAAGTCCGGTGGCACCCTCTCGGTCGCGATCGGCGGCGACATGGTCTACGCGGACCCCGCTCTCGTCAGCGACGACAGTTCCATGTTGGTTGCGGCCCAGGTGGTCGAAGGCCTGGTCGGCCTGAAGCCGGGCACCGTCAGCGAGGTCGTTCCAGTCCTCGCCTCCGACTTGCCCGCGATCAGCCCGGATGGATTGACCTACACGTTCAAGATTCGGACCGGCGTCAAATTCCAGGACGGCACGGACTTGAACGCGGAGGCCGTGAAGTCCAACTACGACCGCTGGCAGGGTTTCCCCAAGGGCGATCTGCAGGATCACGCCACCTACTACGCAGCGGCATTCGGCGGCTTCGGTGACGCCTCGAACGTGCTGTCGGTGGAGGCACCCGACAGCACGACGGTCGTCTTCAAGCTGCGCGCGCCTCAGAGCAACTTCCTGCTCAGCCAGACCGGTCCGGCCTTCGGCATCCTGAGCCCAACGTCGGTTCAGGCCAACGATGGCGACAACCCGACCCTGAGCAACAACCCATACGCCCTCGGGCAGGGTGGGCAGGGCAAAGCCATGGTCGGCACAGGGCCCTTCATGTTCAGCGAGTGGGTGCCCAAGGACCACATCGCCCTTGTCAAGAACCCGGGCTATTGGAATGCGACGGGCCGGCCCTATCTGGACCAGATCGTCTTCAAGCCATACGCCGACAGCGCCGCGCAAGTCACCGCTCTCCAGTCGGGAGCGGTCGATCTCATCGCGTCGCTGGATCCCACCGCGGTCGACAAGGTTCGCGGCGACACCAACCTCCGGGTTCTGCACGGGGGCTCGTCGTGCACGACCACCCAGATCTACATGAACAACGCGGCCGAGCTGAACGGCCAGGCCAATCCCCTCGGTAACAAGAACGTCCGCTTCGCGGTCGCCTCGGCCGTCGAGAGGCAGTCCTATGTCAACGCCTTCTACGCCGGCGAGGCAATTGTCGCGGACAACTGGATGCCAGCGGCGGCTCAGTACTACCAGCGCGAGTACCTGCCGGCATACGACGTCACGAAGGCGAGAAGCTACGTGGCCCAATCGGGCATCTCCGGAACGGGGCTGACTCTCGACCTGTGGTATCCCACCGGCCCGGCGACTGCGTCTCTGCCCGACCCGAAAGGCCTGGCGCAGGCGATCGCCCAGGACCTCCTGACGGTCGGTTTCACGGTCAACGTCAAGACCGAGGCGCTCTCGCCCAACTTCCAGTCGGACGAGGCGGCCGGGAAGCTCCAGATGTGGCTCTCCGGCCGGACGTGCCGGTGGGGCGGACCGGACGACTTCCTCAGCACGGGTCTCTTCCGCTACGTCAACGGGAGCCCGTCACCGGAGTTCAACTACAAGAATGACGACCTGAACACGGCCATGACGGCGGCCCTCTCGGCTGCCGACTCGGCCGCCGCACGGTCCAGCTGGTCCAAGGCGCAGGACCTGATAGCCGCGGACATGCCGACGGTCCCTCTCCTCGACGCCACGCTGCCGGCCGGCGCGCAGACCTACGTCGTGGGCTTCGTCGGGTCGGGTGGCGGCGTCGAGAGCCTGAGCTCGGTCTGGCTGAACAAGTAACCGGGAGATCCGGACGAGGCGCCGGCTCGGCTGCCGCCGGCGCGGACCGAATCGAGAGCCGACACTCGGCAGAGCCGTGGCGCTCGCCAATGACAACATGGCCCGACTGACATACCCTGTCGGAAGCTCGACCCACACTACGATCCCGGGAGCACGTCCGGACCTTCGGGGAGGAGTCCTTCACGCGCCCAAATAGGTCCTCGCCGGTCCCGGGCAGTTGCAGGGAGAATGGAAGGAAGAGGATATGAAACGTCTAGCCTCGCTATTGGCGATTGCCGCGCTCGTGGCCACGGCCTGTACCAGCAGTTCCAGCACGCCGGCCCCAGCCAGCGGCGGGACTCTCGTGGTCGGACTCAACGGCGACATGGTCTTCGCCGACCCGTCACTCGTCAGCGACGGCAACTCGCTCTATGTCGGAGCCAACGTCATCCAGGGCCTGGTCGGACTGAAGCCCGGCACGATCAGTGAAGTCATCCCCGTACTGGCCACGGATCTGCCGACGGTCAGCGCCGATGGCAAGACGTATACGTTCAAGCTCCGCACGGGCGTCAAGTTCCACGACGGCTCTGACTTCAACGCGGCTGCCGTGAAGTTCAACTACGACCGCTGGAAGGCCTACACGAAAGGCGACCTCCAGGACAACGCCTACTACTACGGCGCGGTCTTCGGTGGTTTCGGCGACGCCTCCAACATCTCATCCGTCGATGCCTCCGACGCCACGACAGTCGTCATCAACTTGAAGACTCCGCAGTCGAACTTCCTGCTCGCCTCGACGCTCGCGGTCTTTGGCATCCAGAGCCCGACCGCGCTGCAGAAGGACAACGCGGACACGACCCCGCTCAAGGACAACAAGTACGCCCAGGGTCAGGGCGAGAGCATGGTCGGCACCGGGCCGTTCATGTTCAAGTCGTGGACGCCGAACGACAGCATTGTCATCGTCAGGAACCCAAGCTACTGGGACAGCGCCAATGCGGCCAAGCTGGACCAGGTCACGTTCAAGCCGTTCGGTGACTCGACGGCCACCCTGCAGGCTTTGCAGTCGGGTGGGATCGACCTCGCCTTCTCGATCTCGCCGCTGGATGTCGCCACGGCAAAAGGCGCCGGGTTGACCATGATCGATCGCGGCGCGTCCTGCAATCAGCTCAACCTCGATATAAACCAGAGTGTGGGCGGTTCCCCGACGATCTACGCCAACAAGAGCGTCCGCACGGCCGTCGCCGAGGCCCTGAACAAGGACAGCTACGTCACCGCCTTCTACTCTGGCCTCGGCAAGGCGCCGACCGGCTTCATGCCGTCGGCGACGACCGGCTTCAAGACCGAGACCCTGCCGGCATACGATGCCACCAAGGCCACGGCCGACCTGAAGGCCGCCGGTCTGACCGCCGACCAGCTCACGGTCGATCTCTACTACCCCTCCAACGTCGTCCGGCCGTACATGCCGGATCCCAAGGGCATCGCCACGGCGATCGCCAACGACCTCACCAAGGTCGGCTTCACCGTGAACCTCAAGACCGAGGACTGGAAGGGCGGCTACGTCAGTGACGCCACGGGCGGCAAGTTCCCGCTCTACCTCTTCGGCTGGACCTGCGACTGGGCCGGCGCGGACAACTTCCTCTACACCGCCTGGTTCGGCTATCAGGACAACAAGCCGAACGCGCAGTTCGGCTGGGCAAACGACCAGGCCAACACGCTGATGCTGAAGGCTCTCGGCGAGCCGACTGTGGACGCGGCGAACGCCGACTGGGGTCAGGTCCAGGATCTCCTGGCCCAGGATCTGCCTATGGTCCCGATCGTCAACTCCCAGCCGCCTGGCGCGATGAGTTCCAAGGTGCACGGCTTTGTCGGTGCCAGCAACGGAATCGAGTACTTCAACACCGTTACTGTCACCAAGTAGTTACGGAGCCTGACGAGCGTCCGGGCGAGTCCCGCTTCGCCAGGACTGACGGTCCTACTCGGCCCCCAACGGGGCTGTAAGATCGAGGCAACCAACCCCCCGGGGTCGCAAGGCCCCGGGGGGCCTGTACCCGCGGAGGAACCCGTCCCTCGTGCTCAGGTTCATCGTCCGGCGAGTGCTCGGGGCCATCCCGGTTCTCTTCGGCCTGTCGGTAATCCTGTTCCTGTTCCTACGGCTCCTCCCGGGTGGCGGACCTGCCGTGGCGATCCTCGGGCAGCACGCGACGCCGCAGCTGATTGCCCAGATCAACGAGACACAGGGTTTCGACCACCCCCTGTATGTCCAGTACCTCGACTACCTCGGCCGGCTCTTCCGCGGCGACTTCGGCGCGAGCGTCATCGACGGCCGCACGGTTGCCGAGAGCTTCGCGATCAGGTTCCCGGCCACGGTCGAACTCACGATCGGGGCCTTGATCTTCGCCGTCGGCCTGGGCATCCCGCTCGGCCGGCTGGCGGCCCGGCACCCCAACAGCTGGATCGATGGAGTGGTTACCGCGATCTCACTATTCGGGATTTCGATCCCCGTGTTCGTGCTCGGGTACACCCTCACGTTCTTCTTTGCGGTGCAGCTCCACTGGCTGCCGGCGTTCGGCCAGATCGATCCCCGCTTGAACGTCCCACCGGTGACCCACTTCGCGATCATCGACGCGCTCCTGGCCGGCAACTGGTATGTCGTCGACGCCGTCGCCCATCTGATATTGCCTTCGATCGCGCTCGGCTCCATCCCGCTGGCCGTGATCACGAGGATCACCCGCGCCTCGGTCATAGACGTCAGCAACGAGGATTACGTCCGAACGGCCAGAGCCAAGGGCCTCACCGATCGACGAGTCAACAGCCGCCACATCATGCGCAACGCCTGGTTGCCGGTCACCACGGTCATCGGCCTCCAGGTCGGGGCGCTTCTGGCGGGGGCCGTCCTGACCGAGACGGTCTTCACCTGGAATGGAGTCGGCTCCTGGGTCGTCACCTCCATCCAGAACCACGACTACATCGTGGTCCAGTCGCTGATCCTGATCTTCGCCACGATCTTCCTAACGGTGAACCTGATCGTGGACGTCGGCTACGCATTCCTCAACCCGCGCATCAGGTACAGCTGAGATGGCGGCTCTGCCCGGTTCCGTAGCGGTCGTGCCTACGCGGCGGATCAGTCGTGGCCTCTGGCACGATGCCGCTCGGCGCCTGTTGCGCAACGGCCCGGCAATCGTCGGGATCGTCTTCATCGCCTTCTTTGTGATCGCCGCCATCCTGGCCCCGATCATCGCGCCCTACAGTCCGACCGCGTGCACGCTCTCGGACGGGATACACGGTCCGAGCCCGGCTCACATCATGGGCACGGATCTCCAGGGCTGCGATGAGTACAGCCGCGTCCTGTACGGAGCCCGGATCAGCCTGACCGTGGGCATAACGGCCGTCTTCTTCGGCCTGGTCGGAGGGGTCCTGGTCGGCGCCATCGCGGGTGGTGCGGGCGGGATTGTCGACGGCGTCCTGATGCGCATCATCGACGTCCTTCTGGCCGTCCCCGGGATCTTGCTTGCGATCGGCATCGTGGCCTGGCTGGGGCACGGGGAGATTCAGATCGTGCTGGCAGTCGGCGTCTCCTACGCGCCGATCTTCGCCCGCTTGCTGCGAGGCAGCCTCCTGGCCCTCCGAGAGTCGGACTATGTCATCGCGGCCAGGTCCATGGGGGCATCGCCCGTGCGCATCCTGCTGCGACACATGCTCCCCAACGCGCTCACCCCTTTGATCGTCCAGGCTACTCTGGCCGCGGCGACGGCCATAATCGACGTCGCCGGGCTTGGCTTCCTGGGCCTCGGCCCGGGCGACCCGCGAGTGGCGGAGTGGGGCGAGATGCTCACCGACTCGGCGCGCTTCCTCCAGAACGCGCCGTACCTGATCCTCTTCCCCGGGGCCGCGATCGTGATCAGCGCCATAGGCTTCAACCTCCTGGGCGACGGCCTGCGTGAGGCCCTCGACCCGAGACTGAAGCGGTAGCCGGCGATGCACCTCCTCTCCGTCAACAACCTCCTCGTTCGCTTCCGGACCCATGACGAGAGCGTGTTCGCCGTCAACGGCGTCTCCCTCGATCTCGACGAGGGCGAGACACTCGGGCTCGTCGGCGAGTCCGGCTGCGGCAAGTCCGTTACGAATCTGGCCGTCATGCAGCTCCTGCCCAAGCCGGCCGGAAAGATCGAGGGCGGCGAGGTCGTCTTCCAGGGACGGGACCTGCTCTCCCTGGACGAATCCGAGATGCGAGAGCTGCGGGGAAAGGAGATCGCGATGATCTTCCAGGACCCCATGACCAGTCTCAACCCGGTCCTCACCATCGAGGAGCAGATGGTCGAGACGATCCGCGCCCACCGCCGCGTCTCCAAGCCCGAGGCGCGCGCCCGGACGTTGGAACTCCTCCATACCGTCGGCATCCCTCAGCCCGAAGCAAGGCTCCGGAACTTCCCGCACCAGTTCAGCGGAGGCATGCGCCAGCGCGTGATGATCGCCATGGCCCTCGCCCTCGAGCCGAAGCTGCTGATCGCGGACGAGCCCACGACGGCCCTGGACGTGACCATCCAGGCGCAGGTGCTCGACTTACTCCAGCGCCTCACCACGGAACGCGGCACGGCCGTGATCCTGATAACGCACGATCTGGGCGTCGTGGCCGGCATGACGAAGCGCGTCAACGTGATGTACGCGGGTTTCGTGGTGGAAGCCGCCTCCACGGCCGATCTCTTTGCCCGGCCGCGACACCCCTACACGGTCGGCCTGCTCCACTCCATGCCGCGTTTGGATGCGCAGCCCGGAGAGCCCCTGATCCCCATCGAGGGGGTACCCCCCGACCTCCGTCGCGCCCCCGTCGGGTGCCCGTTTGCGCCGCGCTGCGCCTGGCGCGTCGAGGCGTGCTGGACGGCCATGCCGCCTCTCGATCCGATAGAAGCAACGCAGGTGATCGTGACCACAGGCCCGAACGCCACGCACCGGATCGCCTGCTGGAACCCAGTCACCCCGGAAGAGGCGATCGCCGCCAGGCCGCTCCGCGCCGGCTTCGAGCCGGCCGCGCCTCCGACCGAGGCAGTCTCGTGAGCGGCTCGATGGCCCAACCTCCTGCGCCCTCGGGCGTCGCCGCCGCGGCGGGTGCCGCCGGCGGGGCATCGCCGCTGCTCCAACTCGCCGACCTGCAGATGTACTTCCCGATCACCAGTGGAGTTCTGGTCAGCCGCCATGTCGGTGACGTCCGGGCGGTCGACGGCGTCTCGCTGACGATTGAGAAAGGCGAGACGGTCGGTCTGGTGGGCGAGTCCGGCTGTGGCAAGAGCACGGTCGGGCGGACGATCCTGCGCCTGTACCGCCCCACTGGTGGCCACATCGTCTTCGAAGGCCAGGAGATAACCACGGCCGAAGGCTCGACCCTGAGGGGCGTTCGGCGACGGATGCAGATGATCTTCCAGGACCCGTACGCCAGCCTGAACCCACGCATGACGGCCGCCGGCATAGTCTCCGAGCCGCTCGAGATCCACGGCGTGGGGACGGGTCGAGAGCGCCGGCAGCGCGTTCGCGAGTTGCTGGCGACGGTCGGCCTGGACCCGGACTATGGCGATCGTTACCCGCACGAGTTCAGCGGCGGCCAGCGCCAGCGCATCGGCGTGGCCCGGGCGCTCGCGCTCCACCCGGATCTCATCGTCGCGGACGAGCCGATCAGCGCGCTGGATGTCTCGATCCAGGCCCAGATCATCAACCTGCTGGAAAGGCTCCAGGGTGAGTTCGGCCTCACTTACCTGTTCATCGCCCACGACCTATCGGTGGTGCGACACATCAGCGACCGCATCGCCGTGATGTACCTGGGCCGCCTCGTGGAGACGGCGACATCCCGTGAGTTGTACGAGCGCCCGCTCCACCCGTACTCGGTGGCCTTGCTCTCGGCGGTGCCGATTCCGGATCCGGCGATCGAGAGCCGCCGCCGGCGGATCATCCTGATCGGCGACGTACCCAGCCCGTCGAATCCTCCGCCCGGCTGCCACTTCCACACTCGCTGCTGGCTGCGGGCGCGGCTCGGGAACCCAGAGCGGTGCGTCGAAGAGCAGCCGGCCCTTCGCGAGATGGCGAGCGGCCACGCGGTGGCATGCCACTTCGCCGAGGAGGTGGAAGGGTCGCCCGAGCAGGTTCTCCAGATCTCCGGCGACAGCCCGGGTGCCTCCGTGACGGCGGCCGCGATCACCCCGACCACCGCGACGACCGCGACCACGCCGCCCGCGCCGACCCCGGGCGCGCTCCCGGCCGGCCCAAGCACGCCCCAACAGCCGGTACCGCGGCGGCGTGAGCGAAGCTAGACTCAACTCGTGAAGCCGCTCCGCATCGCCCTCGCTCAGCTGGCACCGCGGCTTGGCGTGCTGGAAGAGAACCTTGCCCGCCACAGCGCGCTGCTCGCCGAGGCGAGGGCTGCCGGGGCCGGCCTGGTCGTCTTCCCCGAGCTGGGCCTCACCGGCTATCAGCTGCAGGACCTGGCAGCCGAAGTAGCTATCCGCCGGGACGACCCTCGCCTCATGGGCCTGGCGGCCGAAACCGCCGGCCTGTCGGCGATCGTCTCTTTCGTGGAGGAGGCGGACGACCACCGGCTCTTCATCGCCGCGGCTCTCCTGGAGGACGGCGAGGTTCGGTTCTTGCACCGCAAGCTCTTCCTGCCCACCTACGGCCTGTTCGACGAGCGCCGGTTCTTCGCCGCCGGAGATCGACTGCGAACGGTCGAGTCTCGCCTGGGCGTCCGCCTCGGGATCGCCATCTGCGAGGACTTCTGGCACATGGCCGTCCCGGAGACCCTGGCCCTGGACGGGGCGCAGGTGCTGATCAACGTCTCCTCGTCTCCCGGCCGGGACCTGGCAGCAATCAACGAGGTTGGGCTCGGCACCGCCGTCTCGTGGCGAACGCTGATGCGGACCTATGCCCAGCTCACGACGAGCTTCACGATCTTCTGCAACCGCGTCGGCATGGACGAGACGATCAGCTTCTGGGGCGGATCGGAGGTCGTATCTCCGAGCGGCGAGACGCTCTTCACCGCGCCCCTCTTCGACGAGGGTCTGTACCTCGTGGACGTCGAGCTCGGTGACGTGCGGCGCGAGCGGATCGGGCTGCCGCTGCTGCGCGACGAGCGGCCCGAGCTCCACCTGCGGGAACTGCGGCGCATCCTGGCCGAACGGACCGAGACGACGCTCGAGGTGGCCAGCGAGCCGCCCGCGGGGCACCGGTCGAAGCCCAAGGCTCGGACCGCGAAGTCGAAGACGCAGGGCCGAAAACCCAAGGCTCGATGAGCGGCGACGCGAAGGCCGGGCGCAAGCCGCCGGCGGAGACGTCGGGCCGGCTCTTCGAGCTGCCGCCGGAGCTCGCGATCGACACCGAAGTCGCCCGTCGCGTCACGGTCGGCTTCATTCGCAACCAGCTTCGCCAGGCCGGCTTCGAGCGAGCGCTGCTGGGGCTGTCGGGCGGTATCGACTCGGCCCTGGTGGCCTTCCTCGCCGCCGAAGCGATCGGACCCGAGCGCCTGCTGTGCGTCCTGATGCCGTTCCGGGCCTCCTCTGCGGGCTCCGTGGACGATGCCCGGACCGTCGTCGAGCGGCTGGGCTGCGCCAGCGAGCTGGTCGACATAAGCCCCATGGTGGACGGCTACTTCGGGCGCGAGCCGGAGCCGGGGGCGGCCGGGATGGAGGGCCTGGAGGCCAGTCAGCTGCGTCGCGGCAACTTCATGGCTCGCCAGAGGATGTGCGTCCTGTACGACCGGTCGGTCACGTGGGGCGGCCTGGTCGTGGGCACGGGCAACAAGACCGAGGCCCTGATCGGCTACACGACCCTGTTCGGCGATTCGGCCTGCGCCTTCAACCCGATCGGCGACCTCTACAAGAGCCAGGTCCGCCAGGTCGCCGCAGCGGTCGGCGTGCCGGAGCAGATCATCCGCAAGGCGCCCTCGGCCGACCTCTGGCCCGGTCAGACCGACGAGGCCGAGGCCGGCTTCACCTACCCGGAGCTCGATCGACTGCTCTTCTGGATGATCGACAAGCGCCGGACGGATGAGGAGCTGGCGGCGATGGGCTTTCCGGCGGCGACCATGGAACGGGTCAAGCGGCTGGTCGCCACGTCCGAGTTCAAGCGCCAGGTGCCGCCCGTGGCCAAGCTCGGGCCGCGGACGACCGGCGTTGACTACCTCTACCCGCGTCGGCGGCCAGGCTCGGCCCGGCGATGAGCGGCCCGGCCGGGGCTGGGCGGGCGGCCAGGGGCGCGGCCGCGGGCGCCGCTGGAGCGGCCGCGAGCACGGCGGGAGTGGCCTCGGGCGGACAGCTCTACGTCGTCGCCACCCCTATCGGCAACCTTGGCGACGTGACCTACCGCGCCATCGAGGTGCTGCGGGCGGTGCCACTCGTCGCGGCGGAGGACACGCGTCTCACGAGGCGGCTCTTCGCCCGCTACGCGATCGAGACCCACCTGGTGAGCTATCACGCCCGGAGCGGACCCGGCCGCGAGGCGGAACTGCTCGCTCACCTTCGATCGGGGCGGGATCTGGCCCTCGTGACGGACGCGGGCACGCCACTGATCAGCGATCCGGGCGGCGAGCTGGTGTCGGCCTGGGCGGCGGAGGGTGGCCGCGTGGTGCCCGTCCCCGGCCCGTCCGCGGTGCTGGCGGCGCTCGTGGCAAGCGGAATGGCCGCTGCCCACTGGACGTTCGAGGGGTTCCTGCCGCGCACCGGCCGCGAGCGGCGGGAGCGGCTGGCCAGGATCGCGGCCGACGAACGCGCCTGCGTCATCTACGAGGCTCCGTCGCGTGTCCCCGCCACCCTCGCCGACCTGGCCGCGGCGGCGGGAGCCGAGCGCCGCGCCGCCGTGTGCCGCGAGCTGACCAAACTCCATGAGGAGGTAGTGCGGGGGCCGCTGGGCGATCTGGCGGCACGGGCCGCAGCGGGCGAGCTAACGTTGCGTGGCGAGTTCGCCATGGTCGTGGAGGCGGTCAGTGCCGCCGAATCGGCGGCTCGAGCGCGCGCCGACGCCCCGACGATGGACGGGGGGCGGGGCGAAGTCGCGCGCCTGGTAGCGTCCGGAATGAAGCGCTCGGACGCCGTCCGCCAGGTGGCCACCGCCACCGGCCTGGATAGACGCGAGCTGTATCGACCGGGCTGACTCGCCTCGCCCATACGGCCGGCTCACACGCCAACTCGGACCCGCGTTTCGACCTCGCATTGGCCGCCGCTGTGGCCGGCTCGCACATGGGGTCGAGGGATGAACACGCGGTCGAGGATCGTTGGGAGGGCATGGCTGCCGGTCCGGGAAGACGACGCACTGAGCCTGCGTCGGACCCGGGGCCGAGACTGCAGTACGACGAGGCACCGGACGGACCACAGCGTGGCGCCGTGCCCTGGGGACTGCGGTCACGCACCTGCGTGCGACATATACAATCTGCATAGGGAGGTTCGTTTCAGGACCTCGGGAGATGTCACGGCAGGGAGAGGCTCCATGACTGGTAGGCTCAGAACAGGTTTCGCGCTGCTCGCAGCAGCGGCGCTCGTGGTGTCCGCGTGCTCGAGCTCGAGTAGCACGCCGGCACCCGCCGCCTTGAAGATCGGAGTCGTCACCGACGTCGGCACCATCACCGACAAGAACTTCAACCAGTACTCGTACGAAGGGGCCAAGAACGCCGCCACGACCCTCGGCACCACCGCCGAGTTCGTCGTGCCGAAAGACGCCTCGGACTACACGGCCGACATCCAGGGCTTCGTCGACAAGAGCTACAACGTCATCGTCACCGTCGGCTTCAACCTCGGCGACGCCACGATCAAGGCGGCCAAGGCAAATCCGAACATCTGGTTCATCGCGGTCGACGTGGCTCCTTGCGTCGACGCCACGGGCGCTCCCGACAGCACCTTCAAGTGCGCAGGCGACGCCTCCAAGCTCCTGCCCAAGCTGATCGGCGTAACCTTCGAGGAAGATCAGGCCGGATACCTCGCGGGCATCGTCGCCGCCTCCGTCAGCAAGACCGGCAAGATCGGCCAGCTCGGCGGCATCAACAACAACCCGGCGGTTGTCCGCTACCTGCAGGGCTTCCAGCTGGGCGCGTTGTCCTACAACCCGAAGATCAACGTCCAGACCGCCTTCTTCTCCACCGGCGACCTGGGCAAGGCCTACGGCGACCCGGTCTACGGCAAGACCTTCAGCACCCAGTTCATCCAGCAGCAGGGCGTTGACGTGGTCTTCCAGGTGGCCGGTGGCACCGGCAACGGCACCCTCGACGCAGCGTGCGCCGCCAACATCGTCGGCATCGGCGTGGACGTGGACGAGTACCTGTCCTACCCGAGCGCAGACAAGTGCATCGTGACCTCCGCGGAGAAGCATCTTTCCAGCGCGGTCAATCAGACTATCGTCGCCATTTCCAAGGGCACCGCCGCAGGCGGCGTCTCCAAGTTCAACGCCGCGAACGACGGCATCGGCTACTCGCCGTTCCACAACACCTCCATCACCCTTCCGGCCGACGTCCAGGGCAAGCTGGACGCGGCGCTTGCCGCGATGAAGGCAGGAACCCTCAAGACCTGCACGGACCAGTGCGGAACCTGGACAGGCCAGTAATCGCCAGCTTGTAGTCTCTCGAGCGGGCCGTGCCTTCGGGCCGGCCCGCTCGTCGCATCGGTCACCGGACCAGCGAGGCCGTCATGCCTGGAGAAGCGGCTGCAACGTCCGTCCCCGCGCTCGAGATGCGGGGCATAACCAAGCGCTATCCCGGGGTCGTCGCCAACGACCACATCAACCTGGATGTGCGCCGCGGCGAGATCCACGCCTTGCTGGGCGAGAACGGCGCCGGCAAGACGACCCTCATGAACGTCCTCTACGGTCTGGCGCGCCCGAACGAAGGGCAGATCCTGCTCGACGGCAAGCCAGTGACGATAGCCGGCCCGTCCGACGCAATCGACCGCGGGATCAGCATGGTCCACCAGCACTTCATGCTGGTGCCCGTCCTGTCCGTGGCCGAAAACGTGGTTCTTGGCTCCGAGACGATGGCGAACCGCCTCTTTCTGGACCGCGGAGAAGCGAACAAGCGCATCGCGGCGCTGGCGAAACGCTTCGGGTTCGCCCTCGATCCGGAGATGAAGGTCGGGTCGCTGTCGGTGGGACAGCAGCAGCGCGTAGAGATCCTGAAGGCGCTCTACCGCGACGCTCAGATACTCGTCCTCGACGAGCCGACCGCGGTGCTCACGCCCCAGGAAACCGATGAGATCTTCGCCCTGCTGCGCAAGCTGGCGGCGGACGGGCGCTCGATCGTCTTCATCAGCCATAAGCTCTACGAGGTCCTGGCCGTCGCCGACCGGATCACGGTCATCCGGCGCGGCCGCGTTATCGGCGAGCGAAAGCCGAGCGAGACGACCGAGGCCGAACTGGCCGAGCTCATGGTCGGGCGCGAAGTAGAGCTCACCGTCGACCGGGGTGTCTCGCATGCCGGCGCTCCCATGCTCCAAGTCGAGGGTCTGCACGTTGCCGACGACCGGCGCCAGGAAGTCGTCCCCGGGGCGACGCTCCAGATCCGGGCCGGCGAGATCCTCGGCATCGCCGGAGTGGCCGGCAACGGACAGGACGAGCTGGTCGAGGCTCTGATCGGTCTCCGCCGCCCCAGTGCCGGAAAAGTCACCCTCGACGGTCGCGAGGTCACGGGATTCTCCCCGCGGGCCATGAACGAGGCGGGAGTCGGCTACGTTCCTGGCGACCGGCAGCGGTTCGGATTGATCCTCGCCTTTCCGCTGTACGACAACCTGGTTCTGACGAGCTACTACCGGCCCCCGTTCGCGCATGGTTTCCTCCGCGAGGACGCCGCCGTCCTGGAGTCGGCCGACGAGCAGGTGGAGCGATTCGACATCCGCGTGCCATCGTCCACCGTGGCGACCGCCACGCTGTCGGGCGGCAACCAGCAGAAGGTTGTCGTGGCTCGCGAGTTCGACCGGCCGCTGAAGCTGCTCGTCCTGGATCAGCCAACGCGCGGCCTGGACGTGGGCAGCATCGAGTTCATCCACCGCCAGATCATCGCCAAGCGTGACGCCGGCACGGCGGTCCTCCTCGTCTCTGCCGAGCTCGACGAGGTCATGGAGATCTCCGACAGGATCGCGGTCATGTTTCGCGGCCGGATCGTGGCAGAGCTGGACGGGCGCACGGCCGACAAGAGCCAGGTGGGATTGCTGATGGCGACGGGCGGAGACAAGGCCACGGCAGAAGAGGCGACGGCATGAGCGCGACCGCACCGACGGCCAGATCGCGGCTCTCGGCTCCGGCCTGGTTGCGAAAACTGTGGTTGTTGCTTGCGGAGTCGGTGGTCGCGATTCTGCTGGCCCTCGTCGTCGGCGGCATCGGCATCGCGGCCTTCAGTGGGCTTCTCCCCAACCACAGCTCATTCGATCTGGGGCTGCCTATCGCCGCTTACGGAGCGCTCTGGTCCGGGGCCGTCGGCTCGACGAACGGCATCACTTCGACGCTCGTCTACTCGACCCCTCTGATCCTGGCCGGGCTTGGCGTTGGCCTCGGATTCAAGGCCGGACTCTTCAACATCGGCGGTCGGGGCCAGTTCCTCATGGGTACGGTCGGGGCCATGAGCGTGGTGACCCTCATTGGTTCCAGCACGCCCGGGTACATCACCATTCCTCTGGCCCTGATAGTAGGCGCCGCGCTCGGCGGGTTCGCGGGCTTCATCCCGGGAGTCCTCAAGGCGACTTCGGGAGCCCATGAAGTCGTGACAACGATCATGCTCAACTACATCCTGGTCTTCACGACCTACTGGGCGATCAGCGGTCCGCTGCGTCTGCCCAATTCGCCCCAGCCGATCACGGTAGACGTGACCACCCGGAATGGCGCCCTGCCCATCGTCCTCGGACGCGACGGCCACATCGGCATCCTCTTCGCGCTGTTGGCCGTTCCGCTGGTCTGGTTCCTCCTGTATCGAACCACGCTGGGCTTCGAGCTGAGGACCGCCGGTGCCAACTCCGACGCGGCTCGCTACGCCGGCATGAAGACGCGGCAGTTGATCGTCCTGGCGATGACTCTGGCCGGGGCGTTGTGCGGTCTCGCCGGCGCGACCACGCTTCTCGGCGTGGTTCACCAGATAGCCCCGGGCTATGACACCACCATCGGCTTCGATGCCATCACGGTGGCCCTGCTGGGTCGATCGAACCCGGTGGGCATCATGCTGTCCGGGCTCCTCCTGGGCGGGATGCGTGCGGGGGCGCAGTCAATGCAGATATCGCCCGGCGTCCCGGCGGAGCTGGTCGACGCCCTGCAGGCGATCATCCTGCTGTTCCTGCTTGTCAATGTTCTCCGCCGCTGGCGGGCGCGCCGGGCTCCGGGAGGATCGGCGTCGGCATCCGCCGACTCGACCGAAATTGCCCCGGCCTTTGGGATGGTGGCCAAATGAGCGGAATTCCCGGAAGCCTCGACTCCATCCCGATCCTGGGGATCCTTTTCCAGTTCATCGGCTACGCCCTGGCGAACCTGGAGTTCATCTCCAACACGACCGTTGCCGTCGCCGTCCCGATCACACTGGCTGCCCTGTGCGGAGTTCTGTGTGAGCGGTCCGGCGTGGTCAACATCGGGATCGAGGGGATCATGCTCACGGCCGCCTTCGTGGGCTGGTTCATCGCCGCTCTTGCGGCAAACGCGCTCGGCACAGGAACTCCCACGCCGTATTTCGGCCTAACTCTGCCCCTGGTCATCGGGCTGGCCGCGGCGATCGCCGCGGGAATGCTCGTCGCGCTCCTGCACGCCTGGCTGGCCGTTACGCTCCGGATAGACCAGATCATCAGCGGCACGATCATCAACATCGGCGCGGCCGGTTTCACGGGCTACATGTACAGCTTGATCGCGTCGCAGTCCCTGGTGGGCGCCGGCAGCTTCAGCAAACTCGTGGTCCCCCCTGAGGTCGAGGGAGTGCCGATCGTCGGCTGGCTGCTGAACGCGGTGGTCGGCCAGGGTCCCATCGGGATCACCACGCTCGTGATCGTCGTGATGCTGCAGATCATGCTGTTCCGGTCGCGCTGGGGACTTCGAACGCGGGCCTCCGGCGAGCACCCTCGCGCGGCCGAGACGGTCGGGATCGACGTCGTCTGGCTGCGCTATCGCAACGTCGTGGCCTCCGGCGCCCTGGCTGCGCTCGGCGGAGCCTGGCTGAGCATGGAGCAGACCGGCGGATTCAACGCCGGCATGACCCAGGGCCGAGGCTTCATCGGCCTGGCTGCGATGATCGTTGGACGGTGGACGCCGGTCGGGGCATTCGGGGCGGCCCTTCTCTTCGCCTCGGTCACCGGCCTCAGCCAGTCCATAACGATCTCCCGCCCAACTGGGGACCTTGGGAACTTGATGAACCCGGTACCCGGCGAGTTCTGGGAGGCGCTGCCCTACATCATCACCATCGTCGTTCTGGCGGGCTTGATCGGCCGGAGCATTGCCCCGGCGGCGGACGGAGTCCCGTACGAGCGCGAGTCGGCGACCTAGAGACTCGCGATCGCTTTCCGGGCCTGACGGCTCGACGTCAATCGAGCCCGGTTGCGAGCCTGGGCCGGCTCAGCCCTCGCGGACCAGGGACGGGTAGAAGTTCGTTTTGCCGGCTGCTTCCTTGCGGCGGCGCCACTCGTCCAGGATGGCCACGGCCTCGTTGGCGGCGGCAATGGCATTCTCCTCCGCACCGTTGTCTCCGAAGGCGTTGGTGGCCCGATTGGCGACCGCCCCCAGCACGGCGCCGCTGCGCATGCCGAAGAGTCGGGCCAGCACGAAGAGGGCGGAGCACTCCATCTCCAGGCAGACGACGCCCGCCTCGACGAGATCGTCGATGAGTCCGTCCACCGAAGACTGCCAGAAGCCCCCCGTGACGGGACGTTCCTGGCCCACGTAGAACGAGCCGACGCTGCAGACGATCCCGGTGTGGTAGCGGTAGCCGAGCCGCTCGCAGGCCTCGACCAGGGCCATGTAGACCTCGGGATCTGCGAAGGCCGGGTGGTCGAGTGGCAGGTACCGATCGGCCGTGCCATCCCGCCGGACCGCGGCCGCCGGCACGATCAGGTCGCCTGGCCGTATCTCCTTGCGAAGAGCGCCGCAGGTGCCGACGCGAATGACCGTCCGGCCCCCGATCGTCGCGAACTCGTGGGTCGCGATCTCCAGGCTTGGCGCGCCGATGCCGCTCGAGATGGCGCCGATCGGCACGGCCTTGTAGGTGCCCTGGGCGGAGCGGTACTCGCGGTGATAGGCGAGCTCGCGGGCGTCGTCCCAGGTTGCGGCCATCCGTAGAACTCGATCGGGATCGCCCGGCATGAGGATCGTCGCGGGGATCTGCCCGGGGGAAAGGTGCAGGTGGTACTGTGCTCCCGCCTCGTTGGTAGGGGCATCGGCGCGACGTTCGGCTGGGCCGCCCGGGGATGCCTTCCGTCTCGTAGTCGCCATCGGTCGTCTCCCTCCTGCGTCGCTTGTGGAACCGTTCCTGCAGACGCTATCACTACCGCCGACGCAGGCTTCGCATCCCAAGGAGGAAGCGCCGTGTCTGGAGAGATCGAGCGGCTCGACAGGATTGCTGCGGCCTCCCGTCTGGCCGAGTTTCCGGTCATGCTCGATGCGGCGCTGCGTGCCCAGGCTCACGCGCGGGCGCCGTACTCAGGATTCCGTGTCGGCGCGGCCGTGTTGACGAGCGGTGGCGGTGTCTATCCCGGATGCAACGTGGAGTCCGCCTCGTACGGGGCCACGATCTGCGCCGAGCGAAGCGCGATTGTCGGCGCGGTGAGCGCCGGCGAGACCGCGATTCGTGCGCTCGCGGTGGTCACGCCGACGCCCGAGCCCTCGACGCCGTGCGGCATATGCCGCCAGCTGATGGCCGAGTTCGGCCCCGACGTGATCGTCTTCGCGGCCTCGAGCCTCTCCGACGTGGTCCTCATCACGACTCTGGCCATGCTGCTTCCGCTCTCGTTCGGCGCCGCCAACCTCGACGAAGCCGCCCGATGAGCGAGTCCGGGGAGCCGCTCGTCCACGGGGGCGAGATCTATCCCGCTCAGCAATCGGATCTCCTGGTGGCCCTGGAGCGCGCGGTCCGGCTGCGAACGGGCCTTCGGCCTCGAATCGGGATCGTTCTGGGTTCTGGGCTGGGAGGCCTCGCCGACGCAATCGAGGTGGAGGCGGCGATCCCGTTCGAGGAGCTGCCCGGCTGGCCGGCGGCCACGGCCCCTGGGCACGCCGGCAGGCTGCTCTTCGGGCACCTTGCCGGAGTGGCGGTGGTCGTGCAGCAGGGCCGCTTCCATCTGTACGAGGGCTACTCGGCCGGGCTCGTGGTCCAGCCCGTGCTCCTGATGCGCCGCCTGGGAGCGGAGATCCTCGTGCTGACCAACGCGGCGGGTGGCGTGAACCCGGATTTCGGAGCGGGGACGCTGATGATCATCGCCGATCACCTCAATCTGACCGGTCGCCACCCGCTCATGGGGCCGAATGACGACGAGCTGGGTCCGCGCTTTCCGGACATGACCGACGTCTGGGACTCGGAGCTGCGCGCCGGCCTCCGCCGAGCGGGAACGGCCGAGAATGTGGCACTGGCCGAGGGCGTCTACGCCTGCCTGACCGGTCCGAGCTACGAGACCCCTGCCGAGGTGCGCATGCTGCGGACCCTCGGGGCCGATGCCGTTGGGATGTCAACGGCTCTCGAGGCCGTGGCGGCTCGATGGTCCGGGCTCCGAGTCTGCGGAGTCTCACTCGTTACCAACCCCGGGGCCGGTCTCTCGACTTCGGCCTTGAGTCACGAGGAAGTACTTGCCGGAGCGACGACCGCGGGCCCGCGGTTGGCCCGGGTGATAGCGCGCTTCGTGGAGGGCCTTGGGCCCGTCTGAGATTGGTCGGGGCGCCGCGCCGTGGGGGGACGGCACACGGCGCCCCTGGGTGTGAGCTACGCCAGGACGAGGGCAGGTTCGTCCTCGCCGGCCGCATCGGAGTCGGCGTCGTCATCGGACTCGTCTGCGGCGTCGGTCTGACCCGCCGGATCGCCGCCGGCCGGTCCCGACTCGGTGCTGTCCGCGGCCTGGCCCTTCAGCGACTCGGCCTCGTAGTCCCGCTTGCGGCGGCCGGAAAGCATCTCGACCGACGTGGCCACGACCTCCGTCTTCCAGTGGCGCGCGCCGCGGTCGTCATCCCACTGCCGGGTCTGCAGCCGGCCCTCGACGGCGACCTGCTGGCCCTTGCCGAGATACTGGCCGCACACCTGGGCAAGACGATCCCAGACGACGACGTTGTGGTACTCGGCGTGCTCCTTGCCGTTGCCCCGGAACTCGTTGGTGGCCACGGCGAAGGTGGCTACGGATGAACCGCTGGCCAGCGATCGCAGCTCCGGATCGCGAGTCAGACGGCCTGTAAGAAGGACCTTGTTCACGGTCCCAACTCCTCTTCATGCGCCGCTCGATGACGGCGCTTCTCTGTGACGGCGGGTAACCGAACCCTAATCAAGCCCGATCAACCGCGGGTCATCCGTGGCTTATGCGATTGCGCATACTCAGGTGAGACCCGGTCGTTCTCGGAACTCAGGAAACTCTGGCGTCGCGGCCGGACCTGCCACTCAGCTGGAGGGGATCGCCATGGAGATCGAAGCCGGAAGAGACCCGACGGCAGGCTCGGCGGTCGATCGAGGCGACCGAAGCCTTCTCGCGCTCCTGGAGATCGGAGCCGCCGCGGTTCTCATCGGGTCGTTCTTCGTGCCGTGGTTGGCGCCCTCAGAACCCAGATCCTGGACGGGGATCTCGTGGGGCGGCTCGGCCGGCGCACTGACAACGCCGGACCTTCTGATTCCCTTCGCGACCCTGGTGGCGATCGTGGTCACCCTCGCCGGCCTGGCATTTCCGGCGCGTGGGGCGAAGATCGCGATCCTGGTCGCATTCGCGGCGGCGTTCTACGGGGCGATCCTGCGATTCCAGGACGTTCTATCCGGTGGTTACTACAGCAACTTCGTGCCGCCAACCGCAGGGCCGGGACTCTGGCTCTTCACCGGGACTGCCGCCGCGGGTGTCGCGCTGGCCGTGGCGGATCTCGTGCGGGGCGGCAATTCGACCTTCGTGTGGCGCGCCACTAGAAGACCGTCCGTGAAGCGATACGGTCCCCTGGTGGCCTACGTCGTGATGCTGCTGATCACCTTGCCGGTGGCCCTATTCCCGATGGACCCGTCGTGGTGGATCTACGTCTGGTTGGCTGCGCTGCTGATGCTGCCGCTGTGGGTGGTTCGAGCCATAAGAGCCAGATGACCTGGTCCGAGATCCGAGACCGTAGCGGCGCGTGCGGCTGAGGGGTCTGCGTGCCGTCCGGCGACGTTCCGCAGGCTCGGCGCTATGCTGGCCAGGGGCCCGCGATTCCATAGTCGCGCCCGCGTCTCGGAGGAGCCGACCTGACCACAGGGCGAGGAGTCACCTCTCGTTTCGGCCGCTTCACATCGCTGTGCACCGCGCTTCTGATCGGCGCGGCCTGCTCGTCGAGCGGCGCCACCACGCCTGCCGATTCGGGCATGAGCAGCCCCCTTGCCACTGTGGTTGCCCCGGCGACGGCAACCGCCGTCGGGTCTTGTGCCTGCGCGACGGCCGTACAGTCGGGGAGAGTGGTGGCCTGGGGCGACGACACCTACGGCCAGATCGAAGTTCCGGCCGGTCTGACCGGTGTCGCGGCCGTTGCCGCAGGTGACGAGTTCAGCCTGGCCCTCAAGTCGGACGGCACGGTGGTCGGCTGGGGTGCCAACGACGTCGGCGAAACGAGCATCCCCGCCGGAGCGACGGGGATCATGGCCATATCGGCCGGGAGCGCCTTCTCCCTGGCCCTCAAAGGGGACGGCACGGTCATCGGTTGGGGCGACAACACATCCGGCCAGACGACGGCTCCGGCCGGGCTCACGGACGTCGTCCAGATCTCGGCCGCCGGCAGCCACGCTCTGGCGCTCAAGCGGGACGGAACCGTCGTGGCATGGGGCTCGAACGCGAACGGTGAGGTCAACGTCCCGACCGGGCTCAGAGATGTCCGCGAGGTCTCGGCCGGCTACGATTTTAGCCTGGCCCTGAAGTCCGACGGAACGGTAGTGGCCTGGGGCGACACGTCGGTAACCGACCAGTCGAGCGGCGCGGTCAAGGTCCCGGCCGGCCTCGGAGGCGTGAAGCTGATCTCGGCCGGCTACTACCACAGCCTGGCCGTGCAGTCGGACGGAACGGTCGTCTCGTGGGGTACGAACGACTCCGGCCAGACGGAAGTCCCCTCAGGCCTGGCCGGGGTCACGGCCGTCGCCGCGGGCGGCAACTTCAGCCTGGCTCTGAAGTCCGACGGGACGCTTGTCGCGTGGGGCGGCAACGAATCCGGTCAGACGACCCTGCCAACCGGTCTACCGACCGTGCTGGCGATCGACGCAGGCGGCGGCCACGGACTCGCAGTCGTGCGCAAACCGTGAGAGTCCCAACATCCACCGAACTGGAGAGACGATGGCTCGAATAGCCGGCAGACTCGCAAATAGGGCACCCCTGGACCTGTCCCTCATCGACGAAGCCACGCTGATGGGCTGCATCGACCACTCGATCCTCCGGCCCGAACTCACCCGGGCCGAGGTCGAGGCGGCTATCGACGTCGCCATCGAGTGGCGGGCGGCGACAATCTGCTGCCGGCCGGCCGACCTCGAGCTGGTCGTCAAGAGGCTCCGGGGGACGGAAGTTGGTCCCACGACCGTGATCGGCTTCCCGCACGGGGCCCACACATCGCAGATAAAGGAGCGTGAAGCTCTCGTGGCCGTGGAGCAGGGCGCCGTCGAGCTGGACGTCGTGGTCAACATCGGCGCACTTCGAGGCGGCGATCTCCGATACGTCCGGGACGAGCTGGCCGGGATCTGCTATGCGGTTGCCCCGACGCCGGTCAAGGTGATCCTGGAGACGGCGTACCTGACCCCGGAGCAGGTCGAAGCCGGATGTCGAGTCGTCGTGGAGGCCCGCGGGTCCTTCGTCAAGAACGGTACCGGCTACTCACCCCGCGGCGCCGAGGCGGGCGAGATCGCCCTGATGCGCCGGGTCGTCGGCGACCACGTCGGAGTCAAGGCCGCCGGCGGCGTGCGGACGCTCGACGCGATGCTCGGGATGCTGGCGGCCGGAGCGTGCCGGGTCGGTGCGACCGCCACGGCCGCCATCGCCGCGGAGTGGCGCGCTCGCGGCGCCGAAGCGGTGGCGACGGCCCTGGCTTCGCGGATCGCTGCGACGGCCGAGGCCACGCCGCACTCGAGCGTGGACGAGTAGCCCGGCGGCGATCCGCAACCGCTGACGGCGAGCCTCGGGGCGGTCGTCTATGTGATACTGGCCCCCGCCTCGCCCCAGCGGCGACGGACGGAGACGACCTGGGGATCCGAATGGTCTTCCACGGAGTTGCTAGAGGGGCCAGATCCGCAGTTCATGCGGCCGAGGCCAGCTGGAGCGCGGCACCCGTTCCGTTCGCCGTACGGTTGCCGGTGGGGCTGCTGCTCGTACTGAGCCGCCGGCCCGTGCCTCGAGCCCTGGGCGCAGTGATTGCCACTCCCGCCTTCTGCCTGCATACCTTCGCCCTCTTGCTCACCCCGCTCGTCTTGCTGCGGCCGGACGCTCGGCCGGGCCAGGCCGGCGACGCTGCTGTTGCGGTCTGAGGGATCGAGTTGATGCGACTCGTCAGGGGAGCGTTGTCTCGCTTCGGCGGCGCCGGCGCCGGACGTGCCTCGGCCGGCGACGCGCACCCGGCCACCGGCCGGACTCCACCGAGTCGTGCGACCGCCAAGACGGTGGCCCTTCTGGCGGTCTCGGTCGGTGGGTATGTGTGGGCCGCCATCGTCGCCAGCGCGTTCTACACCAACGGCGGCCTCCTGGACCCCAGCGGCTCGGATGTCGGGCGCATATTCGTTGCCGCGGGTGAGGCCTTTCGTGCCGGTCGGCCGGTCTACACCTTCGGCGTCGAGCCGTTCTTCTACGCGCCGCCGATCGTGCTCGCATGCGCGCTCTTTTCGCTCCTGCCGTATCCGGTCTGTTTCTGGACGGTGGTAGGCGCGAACGTCGCCTCTCTGAGGTACATCGCCGGGAGCTGGCGAGGAGTCGGCTGCACGTTCTGGATCGTGCCCTTCGTGGCCTTCCTGCCCTGGGCCGGGACGCTCGACCTGCCGATGGCCGCGGTCATCATGCTCGCCATACGGCGAGGCTACGTCGTCCTGCCCGTCTTCTTCGGGTTCATGAAGTTCTCTCCGCTGCTCGCGATCGACCCCGGCCGCTGGCGACGGACAGTGCTCGTTATCGCGCTCGGCTGTCTCACGACTCTGCCCTTCCTCTCGCTCTGGCAGGACTGGTTCGGGCAGCTCGGTCGTGCGGCGACCGATCCGGTTGGGCCGCTCATCCCAGTCTCATTCGCTGTCCGCCTCCCGATCGGGCTGCTGTTCGTGGCGACTCGCCGGCCCGTATTTCGTGCCGCCGGCGCCGCAATCGCCACCCCCGCCTTCTACTGGCACAGCCTCGTGCTCTTGCTGGCGCCGCTCGCGCTCTTCTGGCAGACGGCGGGCGCACCCCGACGCTTTGGACTGGGCCGGTCGGATGCGGAGGATCGTTCGGGGCTACCACCCGACGTCACGACCGGATAACAGGCCCTCAGTCCTTCGGGTCGCTGCCGCGCCTGCTATACTCCCGACTGCCCAAGGCCGAGCGCCGCGGGGCTCCAGAGACAACATCGCCAAGGAGTGCACGTTGCCCCAGGAAGGCGTGCAGTTCGCCCCGTGAGACGAGCCACCACCTTCGCTCCCTCAGGAGCCGCAGCTCCGCTGGAGGGGCAGTCTACCCAGGTCCCCGGCCGGATGGCCGAGGGCCTTTTGATTTCTCGGGCACGCTTGCGCCGGCTTGGCCGGGTTGAATCGCGAGGGGACAACCGTTGACCGCGACCGTGATCGTCGGCCTGCAGTGGGGCGACGAGGGCAAAGGCAAAACCACCGACTTCCTGGCCGAGGACGTCACCGCCGTCGTCCGCTACCAGGGCGGCGACAACGCCGGCCACACCATCATGCTCGGCGAGGAGGTCTTCAAGCTCCACCTCGTGCCCTCGGGCGTGCTCTACCCGCACATCACCCCGATCATCGGCAACGGCGTCGTGGTCAATCCGGCCACGCTGATCGCCGAGCTGGGGATGCTCGCCTCCCGTGGGATCGAGGTGGATCGGGTCCGAGTAAGCAAGCACGCGCACGTGATCATGCCCTACCACATCGCCCTGGACGGCGCGATGGAGGCTCGCCTGGCCAACGCGGCGGTGGGGACCACGCGGCGCGGTATCGGGCCCGCCTACGCCGACCGGGCCTGGCGGATCGGGATCCGGATGGAGGATCTGCTCGACGGCCCGGCGTTGCGGAGCAAGCTCGCTCGGATCCTGCCCGAGAAGAACGCGACCCTCCAGCGCCAGCACCGCGTCGACGGCTTCGATCTCGTCGAGCTGGTGGCCCAGGCGGTCGACTGGGGCGCCCAATTGGAGCCGCACCTCGCCGACACGACCCAGCTCGTGCAGGAACTCCTCGCCAGAGGCGACCACCTCTTGTTCGAGGGCGCGCAGGGCGCGCTGCTCGACCTGGACCACGGCAGCTATCCGTTCGTGACGTCGTCGAACCCGATAGCGGGCGGAGCCTGCACGGGCGGGGGGATCGGGCCACTCCAGGTCGACGAAGTGATCGGCGTGATGAAGGCCTATGCCACTCGCGTGGGGGCCGGACCGTTCCCGACCGAGCTGACCGACGCGATCGGCGAGGGGATCACGGACCGGGGCCGCGAGTTCGGCACCACTACCGGCCGCCGGCGCCGGGTCGGCTGGTTCGACGCGGTGCCGCTCCGCTATGCCGTGGCCGTGAACAGTGTCAGCTCGATCATGCTCAACAAGATCGACATCCTGTCCGGCCTGGACGAGGTCCTGATCTGCATGGCTTACGAGGTCGACGGCAAGCGGGTCGATTGGTGGCCTTCGGACGCCGACATCCTGGCCCGGGCGAAGCCGATCTACGAGCGTTTCCCGGGCTGGACCGAGCCGTTGCACGACTGCCGCTCCATGAGCGACCTGCCGGAGAATGCCCGGCGATACGTCGACGCCGTCGAACGGCTCTCCGGCGCCCCAATCTGCCTCGTCTCGGTTGGGCCGGAGCGGCACCAGACGATAGAGCGAAGGGCCCGGCCGCTGCGGCCCCGCCCGCCGGAAACGGCCCCGTCCGTGGCGCCGGCCGCGGCCCCGGCGGTGGCCCGGTCGACCGCTCCGGCAGAGCGATGAGCCTGCAGGCGCCTCCGAACCAGGGCTCCATGGGCCGCGTACCGGCCCGTGTGCTCGTCCTGGGCGGCGGTGGCCGCGAGCATGCCCTCGTCTGGAGTCTCGCTCGCGAGCCCGGAGTGACGACGGTGATCGTGGCCCCCGGCAGCGATGCCATCGCCGTCGAGCCCAAGGTGAGCTGCCGCCCCGCCGTCTCGCCGGTGGACCCGGCCGCGGTCGTGAGCCTCGCCACTGCGGAGAGAGTGGATCTGGTCGTCGTGGGGCCGGAGGCGCCCCTGGCGGCCGGGGTTGCCGACGCACTGACGGTCGCCGGTGTGCCTGTCTTCGGCCCCAGCAGAGCGGCCGCACGGATCGAGTGGAGCAAGGCCTTCTGCCGGGACGTGGCGGCGTCTGCCGGAGTCCGGATGGCCCGCGGACGCGACTTCACGGCCCTCGAGCCCGCTCTTGCGTTTGCCCGGGAGCTGGCCGATGCGCCTGGGTCCCGAGGCGTCGTCGTCAAGGCGGACGGCCTGGCGGCCGGCAAGGGAGTCACCGTCTGCGACGACTACGCCGCCGCCGAAGCGGCGCTGAAGGCCATGTTCGCCCGGGCGGCGGCCGTGCCAGAGGAGAAACCCGCGGAGCGGGCTTCTGGCGACGCGGAGGCGAGTCCTCCTCTCGTCGTTCTGGAGGAGCGGCTCTTCGGCGCCGAGGCCAGCCTCATCGCGATCTGCGACGATCATGCCGCCCTGGCGTTGCCGCCGGCGCGCGACCACAAGCGCCTCCTCGACGACGACAGAGGCCCCAACACCGGCGGCATGGGCGCGTATAGCCCCGTGCCGGACCTGCCGGAGAGCCTCTGCGCCCACCTCATCGATGTGATTCATCTGCCCATCCTGGCCGAGCTGGCGCGGCGCGGGGCCCCGTTCCGGGGCGCGCTCTACGCCGGGTTGATGCTCACGACCGAAGGCCCGGCTCTGATCGAGTGCAACGCGAGATTCGGCGACCCCGAGGCGCAGGCTTTGTTGCCCCGGCTCGCGGTTCCTCTCGGGCCGCTGCTTCTCGGCGCCGCGCTGGGCGACCTCTCGACGGCAGCGGCCGGCCTGGGACTCACCGGCCACGTGCTTCCAACCACCGGCGAAGCCGCTGTGGCGGTCGTGATGGCAGCCGCCGACTATCCGGATGCCCCGCGCAGAGGCGACGTGATTTCCGGTCTTGACGAGGCGGCTCGTGCCGGCGCCACCATCTTCCACGCCGGTACGGTGCGCGGGCCGGATGGGCAGTTCCGCACGAACGGCGGCCGGGTCCTCTCGGTAGTGGGGCTCGGAGCCACCATGGCGGCCGCTCGCCAGCGTGCAGAGGGCGCCGCGACTCTGATCGGCTGGCATGGCATGCAGCGCCGCCACGACATAGCGGCCAAGCTGCCGCCGGCTGCCACTCCCGCCGGGTCCGCACCGGCCGCGCTCTCGGGGGCCACCTCATGATCCCGCGATACACGCTGCCCGAGATGGGTGCTCTCTGGACGGACCAGGCCCGTTTCGAGGGGATGCTGCGGGTCGAGATCGCCGTGGCTCGCGCCCAGGTAGCCCGCTGCACCGTTCCCGCAGAGGCGCTCCTCGCGATCGAGAGCCGCGCCCGAGTCGACGTGGACCGCATCGCCGAGATCGAGAAGACGACCGACCACGACGTCATCGCCTTCGTGAGCCAGGTCGCCGAGACGGTGGGCGAGGAAGGCCGGTACCTCCACCTCGGCCTGACCAGCAGCGACGTCATCGACACGGCGCTGGGGCTGCAGCTACAGGCCGCCGGGCGGCGTCTCCTGGCCGACTGCGATGGCTTGATCGCGGCCCTGGTCACCCGCGCCCGGGCGGAAGCCGGCACGGTGATGATGGGCCGGACGCATTCGGTACACGCCGAGCCGACCACCCTCGGCATGAAGATCGCCGGCTGGGCATTCGAGATCGACCGTGACCGGTCCCGCCTCGCCGCCGCGGCCGACGATGCCGCCACCGGCAAGATCTCCGGACCGGTCGGGACCTACAGCCACCTCGACCCCGATCTGGAGGAGGAGGTGCTGGCCGATCTCGGTCTGCACCGCGATCCGATCTCGACGCAGATAGTCCAGCGCGACCGGCATGCCGCTCTTGTTGCGGCCATCGCCGTCACGGGCGGCAGCCTGGAGCGGATCGCCACCGAGATCCGCAACCTTCAGCACACGGAGATAGGCGAGTTGATGGAGCCCTTCCGGGCCGGCCAGAAGGGCAGCTCGGCCATGCCCCACAAGCGCAATCCGATACTGTGCGAGCGGATCGCCGGAATGGCCCGTCTGCTGCGCGGCTACGCCGCCACGGCACTCGAGAACCAGCCGCTCTGGCACGAGCGCGACATCAGCCATTCCAGCGCCGAACGCGTCCTGCTCCCAGACGCCACGATCCTACTCGACTACATGCTGGTCAAGACGCGCGGCCTGATCGAGCGGCTGGTCGTCCGGCCGGACCGGATGCGCGAGAACATCGAGCGCGGTCTCGGCCTGCATTACAGCAGCCGCATCCTCACCGCCCTGGTCGAGGAGGCCGGCATGTCTCGCGAGGAGGCCTACGCCGTCGTGCAGCGCAGCTCGATGCAGGCCGCCGACGAGCGCCGCCAGCTGCGTGACATCCTCGCCGCCGACCCCGCCGTCGCCGCCGGCCTGTCAGACGAGACGCTCGCCGGCTGCTTCGACGAGAGCGTCTTCCTGCGCAACGTGGCGACGGCACTGGCTCGACTGGATGAACTCGCACCCGCCGGAAAGGAGGCCGCCGATGCCACTGCCTGATCCAGCTTCTGGGCCCGAGCGACCCGGCGATCCTCGCGCCGCCGGCCACAGCCTGGCCGGTTCTGGCGGCTTCGTCCGATCCGGCAAGGTCCGCGACCTCTTCGAGGTTGACGGCCGCCTGCTGCTGGTTGCCAGCGACCGTCTATCGGCCTTCGATGTCGTCCTTCCCACCCCGATTCCGGACAAGGGTCGGGTTCTGACCGGGCTGTCGCGCTTCTGGTTCGAGCGGACGGCGGACCTGATCCCGAACCACCTGCTCGAAACGGACCCGGCGGACCTGCCGGCCGGCTTCACGGACGAGGCCGGCCTGCGGGAGTTGCGAGGCCGGATGATGCTGTGCCGGCGCGCCACGGTGCTGCCGGTGGAGGTAATCGTCCGTGGATACCTTGCCGGCTCCGGTTGGAAGGACTACCTCCGGACCGGCGCCGTCTGCGGCATCAAGCTGCCGCAGGGTCTGCTCGAGTCGGGCCGCCTTCCCGAGCCGGTTTTCACCCCTTCGACCAAGGCCGAGGCAGGGCACGACGAGAACATCGGCTTCGACGCCGTGGTCGACCTGATCGGAAGCGAGCTGGCCGAGAGAGTCCGCGACGTCGCCCTGCAGCTCTACTGGCGCGGTGCCCACGTCGCCGAAGAAGCCGGCATCCTGCTGGCCGACACCAAGTTCGAACTTGGAGTTGTGCCGCAAGACACGGGCACGCCGCCGTCCGGCGAAGCCCAAACCCGAAAGGATCAGCTCGCCCAAGGTGAATTGATCCTCATCGACGAGGTTCTGACGCCCGACTCGAGCCGCTTCTGGGACGCCTCTGACTACGAGCCCGGGAGGGCCCAGGCCAGCTTCGACAAGCAATTCGTCCGCGACTGGCTGGAGACCCAGGCGTGGGACAAGACCTACCCGGGTCCGGCGCTTCCGGCGGAGATTGTCTCCGGGACGCGAGAGCGCTACGTGGCCGCCTTCGAGCGGATTACCAGGGCCAGTTTCGAGCGGTATCTGCAGGAGGACGTAGTCGCCCCATGAGCGAGTTCCGTTACGCCGTCAACGTGCTTCCCAAGCCGGGCATCCTTGACCCGCAGGGCCGGGCCGTGGAACTGAGCCTGCCCCACCTGAACGTGGCGAACGTGTCGCGGGTCCGGGTTGGTCGCCGGGCGGAGCTGACCGTGACCGCCGGTTCCGAAGCGGAGGCGCGCCAGGTCGTCGAGAGCCTGGCCAGGGAGCTGCTGAGCAACCCGCTCATCGAGGCCTACGCGATCGAGTTGCTCGAAGCCACGTCATCGACGGATTCGACGAAGGCGACGCTGGCGTGAAGGTCGGGGTCGTGACCTTCCCGGACTCGAACTCGGACGTGGATGCGCTGAACGCGCTGGCCGTGGCGGGCGTGGATCCGGTCACCCTCTGGCACGAGTCGCCCGACCTGCAGGGCGTCTCGGCCGTCATTCTCCCCGGCGGCTTCGCTTACGGCGACTACATCCGGGCGGGGGTCATCGCCCGCTTCTCCCCGGTGATGCGCGGAGTCTCCACGTTCGCGGCCGGGGGCGGCCACGTCCTGGGGATCTGCAACGGCTTCCAGATTCTGGCGGAGGCGGGGATGGTGCCCGGGGCGCTGCTGCGCAATCGCTCTCTCCGGTTCGCGTGCCGGATCGTGGCCATCAAGCCCGAACGCACGGACTCTCCGTTCACCCGAGCGGCCACCGGGCAGCCGATCCGCATCCCCATCGCTCACGGCGAAGGCTGCTACTACGCCGACGAGGCGACGCTGGACGAGCTGGAGCGAGACGGCCAGGTGCTCTTCCGCTACGTCCGTGACGACGGCACGCCGGCCCTTGATCCCGACGACCCGGCCAACCCGAACGGCTCACTCCGGGCTATCGCCGGAGTCTGCAACTCGGCCGGCAACGTGGCCGGGCTGATGCCGCATCCGGAGCGCATGTCCGAGGCGATACTGGGCTCGGACGATGGACTGCAGCTGATTCGCTCGCTCGTCGAGAGCGCCCGGGAATGGGAGGCGGCCGGGCGACCGGCCCTCGCGGCGCCGGCTGTGACGAGGGTGGAGGCCGAGCGATGAGCGACGATTTGCGAGCCGACGGCGCCCTCGAGAACCAGGAGACCCCGGTTTTGGCGCCGGCCGAAATTGCCCGGGCAGTAGCGCCGGAGGCGCCATCGCCCCTGCACCGCCAGCTGGGGGTCACCGACGGGGAGCTGGATGCGATTCGAGGCAAGCTCGGCCGCGACCCCAACCACGTGGAGCTGGCCATGTTCAGCGTCATGTGGAGCGAGCACTGTTCGTACAAGAGCTCCAAGCCGCTCCTGAAGACACTTCCGACACGCGGCAACGGCATGTTGGCCGGCCCGGGCGACAACGCCGGCGTCGTCCGCATCGGCGACGGCCTGGCCGTGGCCTTCAAGATCGAGAGTCACAACCACCCATCTGCGGTGGAGCCCTACCAGGGTGCCGCGACCGGAGTCGGTGGCATCCTGCGCGACATCTTCACGATGGGAGCCAGGCCGATCGCCGTTCTGGACGCCCTCCGTTTCGGCGACCCGACGGACCCGCGGACTCGCCACCTCGTCGACGGCATCGTGCGTGGCGTCGGCGGCTACGGCAACTGCGTCGGCGTGCCCACCGTTGGCGGCGAGCTCGTCTTCGACCCGTCCTACCAGGGCAACCCCCTGGTCAACGTCATGGCCATCGGCCTGCTCGAGGAGCGGATGCTGATCCTGGCCGAGGCGCCGGGGCCGGGCAACTACGTCGTCCTGTTCGGCTCCACGACCGGCCGCGACGGAATCGGCGGGGCCAGCGTGCTCGCCTCGGCCACCTTCGCCGACGACGATCCCAACAAGCGGCCCACCGTCCAGGTCGGCGATCCGTTCGCCGAGAAATTGCTGATCGAGGCCAGCCTGGAGCTGATCGACCGCCGCCTGGTCGTAGGGATCCAGGACCTTGGCGCGGGCGGGATCACCTGCGCATCGTCCGAGTCGGCCGACAAAGCCGGCACCGGCATCCTGATGGACCTGGACGCGATCCCGCGGCGAGAGCCCGGCATGGCGGCCTGGGAAGTCATGATCTCCGAGTCGCAGGAGCGCATGCTGGCCACCTGCCGGCCGGAGAACTACCCCGCCGTACGGGAAGTCTGCGAGCGGTGGGGGATCCCGATCGCCCTCGTCGGTCGCGTCACCACGGACGGCGACATCGTCATCGTGGAGGGCGGCGTCGGTCCGGACGGCCTGCCGAACCCCGGCGCGAAGGAGATTGCCCGCGTTCCCGCGAAGGCCCTCACGAGCGAGGCCATCGTCCACTTCCGCCTCGCCACGCCGCCGACGCGACGGCGTCAGGCACCGGCCCCCGGTATTCCCCTGACGGCCCAGGACGGGCTCCCCGAGCGGGGCATGGATCCGGCCGCGGTCCTGGTCGCCCTGCTCGGCAGTCCCAACCTCTCCAGCCGGAAGTGGGTCTACGAGCAGTACGACGCATGCGTCCAGAGCAACACAGTCGACTGGCCCGGGCACGGGGCCGCCGTCCTTCGAGTCAAGGGGACGAAGAAGGCGCTCGTGGCCACCACCGACGGAAACCAGACGGTCAGCGCCATCGACCCGTACCTGGGTGCCCAGCTTTCCGTGGCCGAGGCCACCCGCAACGTCAGCATCACCGGGGCGCGGCCCCTCGGCATCACCAACTGCCTCAACTACGGCAACCCCGAGCGGCCGGAGGCCTTCTGGCAGCTGCAGGAAGCGGTCCGCGGCATGGGCGACGCCTGCCGCACCCTCGGTGTCCCGGTCACCGGCGGCAACGTCTCGCTCTACAACGAGTACCCGGGCGGGGCGATCTCGCCGACGCCCGAGATAGGCGTCGTGGGCCTGCTCGACGACATCTCGCTCCTGGTTCGGCCGCCCTTCACGACTGCCGGCGACAGCGTCGTCCTGATCGGGCACAGCGCGCCGGGCATGGCCGGCTCCGCGTACGCCGCCCTGGCCGGCCTCTCCTCGGAGGACGCGCCTCCGAGCGTAGATCTGGACCGCGAGGCGGCCCTGCAGTCGTTCATCCGCGAGGCAATCGGTCGGGGACTGGTGGCCTCGGCCCAGGACGTTTCCGGCGGCGGCCTGGCCGTGGCCATCGCCGAGTGCTGCATGTGGAGCGGACTGGGGGCGTCCCTGCGACTGGGTGTCTCCGGCTCCCCGGCGATCGAGCTGTTTGGCGAAAGCCCGGGCCGCCTGGTGCTGTCGTGCCGTTCGCGTCATGCCGCCGCGATCGAGCTTCTGGCCCGGCAGTTCGGATTGGCGGTCGAGACGCTCGGCACCGTCGGCGGCGATCGGCTGCGCATCGAGCTGACCGGGCAGGGCGCCACGGGTGCGGCCGAAGAGCGCGGCTCGCGCGTGGCGGACGCGCTGGACGTCTCGCTGGCAGATCTGCGACACACCTGGGATCACGGCCTGGCCCGCGCCCTGGGCGTGGAGCCGGGGCCGGGCCGCGAGCCGGAGCGAGAGCCCGCGGCCGTTCCGCCGGCCGGCTCGCCCGCCGTCGCCACGGACGCGGGCGACTAGGGTGTGCGGCATCTTCGGCGCCGTCACGCCTGGCGTTGACGCCGCGGGCATCGCTGCCCTGGGAGTCTTCTCACTCCAGCACCGCGGCCAGGAGTCGGCGGGGATCGCCGTCAGCGACGGGGAGCAGCTGATGCTCTACAAGGACCTGGGGCTGATCGCCCAGGTCCTGGACGAACGACGCCTGCCGAGCCTGCGCGGCTCTCTGGCCATCGCCCATTGCCGCTACTCCACGACCGGATCCACCGTGTGGGAGAACGCCCAGCCGACCTTCCGGCTGGGCCACGGCCACGCCCTGGCGATCGGGCACAACGGCAATCTCGTCAACACCCGCGAGCTGCTCTCGCACCTGGAGGGCGGCAAGTCGCGCCTCTCCGCGTCGACCGACACCGAGCTGCTGACCGCGCTCCTGGCCGACGACACGACCGGCGACACCGTGGAGGCGCTCAAGAGGATCCTGCCGATGGTGCAGGGCGCCTACTCGCTGGCGATCCTGGACGAGAAGCGCGTCATCGGCGTTCGCGATCCGTTCGGCTTCCGGCCGCTCGTCCTGGGCCGTCTGGAACCGGAGCCGGGCGATCCCGAGGGCAAGCATTCGGGCGGCTGGCTCATCAGCTCCGAATCGGCCGCGATCGAAGTCGCCGGGGGCGTTGTCGTCCGCGACGTGGAGCCAGGCGAGATCATCGTCCTCGAGGAGGGGAAAGAGCCGGTCTCCGTGCGCTTTGCCGATGGGCACGAGCAGCTGTGCGTGTTCGAGCTGATCTACTTCGGCCGGCCGGACTCGTACATGCTCGGCCGCAACCTCTACGAGTCGCGTCGCCGGATGGGCGTGGCCCTGGCGCGCGAAGCGCCGGTCGCGGCGGACCTGGTGATGCCCGTGCCGGACACCGGGGCCCCGGCGGCCGCGGGCTACGCCGAGGGCTCCGGGCTGCCATATCGCGAGGGAATGGTCCGCAACCGCTACTCCGGCCGGACGTTCATCCAGCCCAGCCAGGCGATGCGCCAGCGCGGCGTCACCGTCAAGCTCAGCCCGCTGCGCGAGGTCGTGGCCGGCAAGCGGCTCATAGTCGTGGACGACTCTATCGTGCGTGGCACCACCACCCGCCAGATCGTGGCTCTCCTGCGCAAGGCCGGCGCGACCGAAGTCCACCTCCGTGTCAGCTCGCCGCCGATCCATCACCCCTGCTTCTACGGCATCGACACCCAGATTGAGACCGAACTGATCGCCTCGACCAATTCGGTGGAGCAGATCCGGGAGTTCGTCGGCGCTGACTCGCTGAGCTACCTCTCGATCGGCGGGGTCTTGGAGGCGCTCGACCTGCCGTACGACCGCTTCTGCTTCGCCTGCTTCGACGGTCGCTATCCGGTGCCCGTGCCGTACGACACTGCTCGCCACAAGTTCGTTCTCGAAGATGCGGATGGCGAGCCGGTCTCATTGGGCGAAGTCAAGGGCGCGGCCGAGAATCCCCACGAGAATCCCCATGAGTGAGGGCCGCGGCGCCAAGTCCGGCGGCGCCTGGAACGCCTATCGCGGCGCCGGCGTCGATATCGACGCCGGGGAACGGGCCGTGGAGTTGATGCGTGCGTCGGTCGAAGCCACTCGACGCCCGGAAGTTATCGGCGGGTTGGGCGGATTCGCTTCCGCGATGGCCCTGCCCGGAGGGATGCGCGAGCCGGTGCTGGTCAGCTCCACGGACGGCGTCGGAACCAAGACGGCGATCGCGATGGCGCTCGGCGTATACGACACGATCGGGCACGACCTCGTGGCGATGTGCGCGGACGACCTGGTCTGCGCCGGCGCCGAGCCCCTCTTCTTCCTGGACTACCTGGCCGTCGGCCGTGTCTTCCCGGAGCGCGTGGCGGCGATCGTCGGCTCCGTGGCCGATGGCTGCTGCCTGGCCGGCTGCTCGCTCATAGGTGGCGAGACGGCCGAGCACCCGGGCCTGATGGAGCCGGGCGAGTTCGATCTGGCGGGCTTCTGTGTGGGGGTCGTCGAGCGCGACCGGCTGCTGGACGGGACCGCGGCCCGGGCCGGGGACGCGCTGATAGGGATCGCCTCGTCGGGGCTCCACTCCAACGGGTTCTCGCTCGTGCGGCGGATCGTGGCCGAGAACAATCTGGACCTGGGCGAGGGCTATACGGCGCTGGTCCGCCGGATTCTGGGCCCCGAAACAACGCCGGAGCCGGAGACGGCGCGACGCAGCCTGGGCGAGCTGCTCCTTACGCCGACCCGGATCTACTCGCAGGCGATATTGCGCCTGCGGCGGCGCCTGACCGACGCAGGCACGGATCTGCGCGGCGTTGCTCACATCACCGGCGGGGGGTTGCCGGGCAACGTGCCGCGGGTCCTGCCGGAAGGGCTTGCCGCGCGAGTGCATCCGGGCAACTGGCCGATGCCGTCGATCATGCGACTTCTGGGCGCGGCCGGCGGGCTCGCGGAAGCGGAGCTGCGCTCGATCTTCAACGGCGGGCTGGGGATGGTCTGCGTCGTACCGGCCGGCGCCGTGGAAGAAGCGATATCGAGTCTCGAAGACGACGGCCTCGAGGCCTGGCACGTCGGCGAAGTCGCCACGGCGGACGCGGGCGGTCCGCGCTATCTGGAGTCGTAACGGTTCTGGCGGAAGACTGGCGGAGGAGGAGCAGCGTGGCACATCGGATCGTGGTCGGCGTCTCGGGAACGGGCAGCAACCTGCGGGCGCTGCACGCGGCTGCGGCGCGCGGCGCGCTCGACGCCGAGATAGCCCTGGTCTTTGCCGATCGCGAGTGCGCGGCGCTGGACTGGGCCGTTGAGCAGGGGATCGAGACGCTGCTGGTCCCGGCGGCGCCACGTGGCGACGACGCCGCCCGGGCCGAGGAGGACCGGCTGCTTGCCGAGTCCCTGACGGCGGCGGCTCCGGAGCTCGTCGTGCTGGCGGGCTACATGCGGGTCGTCGGGCCGGCGATGCTTGCGGCGTTCGCGGGCCGGCTCCTCAATCTGCATCCGGCGCTGCTGCCCGCCTTCCCGGGCGCCCACGGAGTCCGCGATGCGCTGGCGGCCGGAGTCAAGGTCACGGGCGTCACCGTCCATTTCGTCGACGCCTCGCTCGACGGCGGCCCCATCCTGCTCCAGGATGCCGTCCCGGTTCTGCCCGGCGATACCGAAGAGACGCTCTTCGAGCGGATCCACGCGGCCGAGCACCGGCTCCTTCCGCGAGCCGTCAGCCTGGCGCTCGCCGGCGCAGTCTCGATCGAGCCGGACGGCCGGACCGTTGGCGTCGATGCCGCCCGAGCGGCGGCGAAGATGCCCGTCCCTCGGAGGGCGCTCCTCTCGGTCTCCGACAAGACCGGCTTGCCGGAGTTCGGGGCCGGTCTGGTGCGCCTCGGCTTCGAGCTCGTCTCCACCGGCGGCACGGCTCGGGCGCTTCGAGCCGCGGGCCTGCCGGTCACGGACGTGGCCGCGGTCACCGGTTTCCCGGAGATGCTCGACGGGCGCGTCAAGACGCTCCATCCTCGGGTCCACGCCGGAATCCTGGCCGATCGGCGGCTGGCCTCTCATCGCGAGCAGCTCGCCGCTGCCGCCATCGACCCGTTCGATCTGGTGGTCGTCAATCTCTACCCATTTGCCGCTGCGGCCGACAAGCCTGGGATCTCCTTCGACGAGCTGGTCGAGGAGATCGACATCGGCGGACCTTCCATGGTCCGAGCGGCGGCCAAGAACCACGCATCGGTCGCCGTCGTGACGTCGCCGGCCAGGTATGGAGCCGTGCTGGCGGAGCTGGAGAGGAACGGACGGGTGGGGGAGGGGCTGCGGTCGGCGCTGGCCGTCGAAGCCTTCCGCCACACGGGCGCCTACGACGCCCGAATCGCCGCCGAGCTGCCGGGACGAATGGCCGCCTCCGGCGTGCAGCTCCCAGATGAGCCCGGCCTCCCCGGCGCGGCCGATCCCTATCCGCCAACACTGGTCGTAGGTCTCGAGAAGGTCGAGACGCTGCGCTACGGCGAGAACCCGCATCAGCGGGCCGCACGATATCGCCGCCCCGGCACGGGAAAGTGGGCCGGCCCGTTCGCACTGGGCGGGAGCATCCTGCAGGGCAAGGCCCTTAGCTACAACAACGTCCTGGACGCGTCGGGGGCGGACGCCATCGCCCGCCAGCTGCGTGGCGCGGCCTGCGTCGTCGTCAAGCACACCAACCCGTGCGGCGCGGCCGAGCGGGCGACCCTCGTCGAGGCGTGGCAGGCGGCCCTGTCGGGCGATCCCGTCTCCGCGTACGGCGGAGTCGTGGCTCTGACCCGGGAGGTGGACGCGGCCACCGCCGAGGGGCTCGCCTCGATCTTCCTGGAAGTTATCGTTGCCCCGGCCTACTCGCCGGAGGCCCTGGCGATTCTTGCCCGCAAGACCAACCTGCGGTTGCTCGAGGACCCGATCCTCGGCAACGGCCAGGCGGCCCCGGCTCCCGATCCCCTCGGTTCGATCCGGGTAGCCGGTGGCGGCGTCCTCGTGACCGCTCCGGACGTCGTGCCGGACGACCCGGCGACCTGGAAGCTGGTCACGTCGCGTGCGCCGACGGACCAGGAGAAGCGAGACCTGGACCTGGCCTGGCGGCTGTGTCGCGGCGTCGTCTCGAATGCCATCGTGCTGGTCAAGGATGGGATGGAGATCGGCCTGGGCTCGGGTCAGACGAGCCGCGTCGACGCCGCCCGCCAGGCCGTCGCAAAGGCCATTGCCTTCCACGGGCCGGACTCCCTGGTGGGTGCCGCCTGCGGCTCGGACGCGTTCTACCCGTTCCCCGACGCGATCCAGGTCTGCCTGGAGGCCGGCGTGACGGCCTACGCTCAGCCGGGCGGCTCGATGCACGACGCCGAGGCAATCGAGGTCGCCGAAAAGGCCGGTGCGGCCATGCTCGTTACCGGAACTCGGCACTTCCGCCACTAGCCGGCGCCGCCGGGGCGGGGCTCGGCGACCCAGGGCCGGCACTCGGCGCGGCCCCGGGTCCGGCCTCCGCGGAGAGCGCCGCCGCCAGACGGCGCGTGCCGATCGAGGCCGGAAGGACGGTGAGACAGCCGGCCGCGACGATGGCGGCAGCGATGGATGGCGAGAGCGAGCCCGTGGCCAGACCCAGAGACGCGGCCGCAGCCGGAAGCCCAAGCTGGGCCGAGGCGGCAAGGCCGTACGCGGACCACGCTCGAGGCGTCGCTGCCCGAGCCGCGATCAGGTGGATCGATATCGCGGCCACGGCCATCACGACGGCAAGCAAGACGGCCCGCGGATCGGCGCCCAGCGCACGGAAGTCGAGCTGCGAGCCGAGCAGTACGAAGAAAGCGGGGACGAAGAAGCCTTCCGCGAGGCCCGACAGCTGGACCTCGAGGCGCTCCGGCTCCTGGAGTCTCGCCAGCACGAGGCCGGCCCCGAACCCCGCTACCAGCGTTGAGCCGCCTGTCTGGTCGGCGACCAGCGAGAGCCCGATCAGCAAGAGGAGGGCGATACGCAGCTGAAGCGCCCATTCGCGCGACCGTGACAGATCGCGCAGGGCGAGCGCCCAGGGGTGGCCCTGGACGCGGAGGCCCAGGACCAGGGCGAGGACCGTGGCGACCACGATGAAGGCGTCGCCGGCGAGCGCGCTCGGGATCTTGGAGGCGCCGATCAGCGTGAGGGGCATCAGCAGCACGGTCACCGCGTCCGCGATGGGTATCCAGGCGATCAGCAGGGCAATCTGGGGGCCGAGCAGACCGCGCTCCCTGAGGATAGGGAATGCCACGGCGGCCGAGCTTCCGGCAATCAGCACGGGAAACAGGAGGACGGGCGCCGACGGCGCTACGGTCATCCCGATTGCGATCCCGACCGGCACTGCCAGGGCGACGACGACGGCGAAGGCGACGGCGCCCGATCGAGCTCCGGAGACAAGGGCCGGTCCCCGCAACTGAACATGGGAGCCCGCTACCAGCATCAGCATCGCGAAGCCGAGCGTATACAGGAAGCTGTTCGCCGGGGTCGCCGGATCGATGATGCCGAATCCGGTGCGTCCGAGGATCGCCCCGGCCGCGATCTCCCCGATGACGGTTGGGACGAGTGGGCGAGAACCGGCGGCGATCAGCGGACCGGCCAGGCCGGCCAGGACTATGACCAGGAGGGTGGCGAACATGGGCGCCACTCTAGACGAGCCGAGACACCCACGACACCCCGGCCGGCGAAGTCGCCATACCGCAGGGCCGGGGCGCCTACGATAGCCGGGCCATGCCGCCGTTCATCGACCCCGCCACTCTGGAATGGATCCTTGCGAGCGACGAGCCCGCGGCACGCTGGGTTGTCCTCACTCAGCTGCTGGATCGGCTGCCAGACGACCCTGAGGTCCAAGCCGCCCATCGCTCCCTCCTGGCGGATCCCGGCACACGGGACTTGATCGGCCGGCTGGGTGACTGGGATGATCCCGGGCCGCTCAGCGGCCACGACAGCCCCGCCTACGCGCCGAACCTGCTGGGCCTGCTGGCCGACCTGGGCGTTCGGGCGGGCGACGACCCGCGCGTCGACGCAGCCGTCGAGGCTCTGCTCCGCCACCATGACGAGGCGGGCCGGCTCGCCACGCCCAGCATTATCAGGCGCATCGGCCCGGACCCCGTGCTGAGCGCGCTGCTGTGCGACAGCCATGCCATCATCGACGTCCTGATCAGGTTCGGCCGGACCGACCACCCGACGGTCCGGCTGGCGCTGGATCGAATGGGCGCCGACCTGGTTCCGACCTCCCAGGGCAAGGGCTGGCCGTGCATTCCCAGCAACGGATTCCGCGGCCCGGGCCGGAAAGGCGACGTTTGCCCCCAGGTTACGCTGGAGGCCGTCCGAGCCCTTGCCCGACTTTCGGCCAATCGTCGTCCGGTCGCCCCGGCGGACCTGTCTGCCGCGGCGAGGACGTCTCTCCGAGTGTGGATTGGTCGCGGGACCGAGAAGCCATACATGTTCGGCCACGGGGTCGGCTTCAAGACGGTCAAGTGGCCGCCATTCTGGTACGACGTGTTGTGGGTGCTCGACACGATCGGCAGATACCCGGAGCTGTGGGACGTGGACGCGCCGACGGCCGACCCTGGGGATCGTCGGGCCGTTGCGGAGCTGGCGGCCTGCCTGATGGCGTACAACCTGGATACCGACGGGCGTGCGACGCCGAGGTCCTGCTACCGCGGCTTCGAGGACTTCTCGTTCGGTCAGAAGAAGCGACCCTCGCCCTTCGCAACCGCGCGCGTCCTCGCCGTCCTGCGCCGCTTCGAAGGCCTGGCTGACGAGATCGAGTCGGTGGACCTCCCTTCTCTCGGGAGTTCGAAGGGTGGCAGCGGCACCGCCGTCGGCCCCAGGGCCGTACGTTGAACGATCGCTTGTCGCGAGGCGAGGATCGCCTTGTGAGCGGGGTCGGCTTTGCCGAGCGCTACTTGATCGTCGCCAGGTCCGCTTCTATGGGTCGACGATCGTCCTCGTCGGGGATCAGCTTCAGGGCTTCGTTCGCCATCGCGAGCCAGGTCTTCGTCTCGGCCTTGTTGCCGGCCACCAGATGGGCTCGGGCGAGGGCCTCGTAGGCCGCGGCCAGGTCCCAGGGTTCGCCGCTGCCGAACTCAGTCAGGAGATCCAGGCAGCGGCGCGCATGCCACACGGCGGGCTCCGGCCGGCCCAGCACCGCATACACGCGCGAGCAGAGCCACTCGCCGCGAGCCAGGTTGACCGACTGCCCTCCCTTGCCCCAGTGGTACCTGGATGCGTGCGCGGCATGGAGCATCTCGTCGTCCTGCTCCGGTCGCCGTTTCGGGATCTCCATGATCCGCCAGACCTCGTTGTGGAGGCCGGCGGCGAGTCGGCGCTCGGTCTCGCGGTCAAGATCGGGCAGTCGAGACGGTGGCATGAACGGAGTTTACGCCGCGGTTTCGATCCCCCGCGTCGGGCCTGCCGTGGCATCGCCTGATACCATCGGGCGCCATGAGCCCCGCCGATCGCTTCTACATCACAACAGCCATCGCCTACGCCAACAACAAGCCCGGCCTGCACACCCTGTACGAGGTGATAGGGGCGGACGTAATAGCGCGCTGGCACAGGATGAAGGGTGACGAGACGCGCTTCCTGACCGGAACCGACGAGCACTCCGTAAACATCGCCCAACGGGCGGCCGAGCTCGGAAAGTCGCCAATGGACTTCGTCGACGAGACCGTCGCGCTCTTCCGAGCGGCCGAAGATGCCCTTCTCATCAGTCCCGATCGGTTTATCCGGACGACCGACCCAGACCACATCCGCGCCGCCCAGGAGATGGTTCGCCGTGCTCATGCCAACGGCGACGTTTACCTCGGCACATACGAGGGCTGGTACTGCCCGGCCGAGGGCTTCAAGGCGCGGTCCGATGTGGTCGAGACGGCCGAAGGCACGCACTGCCCCAACCACCCCACGGTCCCGCTCCAGTGGCTCTCCGAACACAACTGGTTCTTCCGCCTTTCTGCCTATCAGGAGCGTCTGGAGCGCCTCTTCGAGGAGCATCCGGATTTCGCCCAGCCAGACTACCGGCGCAACGAGATGCTCGGCTTCATCAAGCAAGGGCTGGACGACTTCTCGATCAGCCGGGCCGGGGCGACCTGGGGGATCCCGTTCCCGGTCATGCCGGACGGGACCTCGTCGCAGCGGCCGGACGGCAGCTGGGATCCGGCCGCGGGCACGATCTACGTCTGGTACGACGCCCTGGTCAACTACGTCACCGGGGCCGGCTTCCCCGACGACCCCACGACTTTCGAGAAGTGGTGGCCGGCGGACCTGCACGTCATCGGCAAGGACATCGCCCGCTTCCACACGATCTACTGGCCGGCGATGCTCTGGAGTGCCGGGCTGGAGGCTCCACGCCACGTCTGGATTCACGGCTGGCTGCTGGCTCAGGGCGAGCGGATGAGCAAGAGCAAGGGCAACTTCCTCGACCCGAACGACGTGGTGCGGACGCTCGGTGCCGACGGTGCGCGGTACGTCACCCTGCGCGAGGTCGCCTTTGATCGGGACACGGACGTCTCCTGGGATTCGTTCGTCCGGCGCTACAACGCGGACCTCGCCAACGACTTCGGCAACCTGCTCAACAGAACGATCTCGATGGCAAACCGCTACCTCGAGGGTGAACGGCCGGCGCCCGGGCCCGATGCGGGCCTGGCGAAAGCGTGGGTCGGGACCCTGGCGACCTACCGCGAGCGACTCGAGACATGCCTGCTTCAGGATGCGCTGTGTGCCGTGTGGGAGTTCGTCGGGGCGGCGAATCGGCTGGTCGATGCCGAACAGCCCTGGGCGCTCGCAAAGGCAATGAAAGCGGGGGAGGCGGATGCCGAGACTCGCTTGAGGGCGGTCCTGGGCGACCTCATCGAGGCGTGCCGGCTGATCGCCCTGGCAGCTGCGCCGTTCATCCCCACGGCAGCGCCTCGGGCCCTGGCACAACTTGGCTACGCGTATCCGTACGGGGTCGACGGCAACGGCGGGCCGAGCCTCCTCGACGAGTTGCGCTGGGGGGCGCACGCCGGCGAGCCGGGCCGGCTGGCCACGGCCGAACCGCTCTTCCCGCGGATCGAGACCGAAGCCGCGACTCCGGCAGCCGGCTAGGCCGCAGGGGGTGGCCAGCGCGGTTGGCTCGGGGAATGGTGCGGGCGTGCGGCTCATCGACAGCCACGCGCACGTCCAGGCTGGGGCGTTCGACGAGGACCGCACGGCAGTGCTCGCGGCCGCACGTGAAGCCGGTGTCGAGCGCTTGCTCGTGCCCGGGTGGGACGCCGGCTCATCCGAGGCCGCATTCGGTCTGACAACCGAGCACGACTGGATCGACGCGGCCGCCGGGATCCATCCTCACGATGCGGCCGCCGCCACGGATTCCGACTGGGCGGCGATCGTGCGGCTCTCCGCAGAACCACGAGTCGTGGCCATAGGGGAGACCGGCCTGGACTTCGACCGAATGCACTCCCCGCCGGGGGCGCAGCTCGCCAACCTCCGGCGCCACCTGCGCCTCGCTTTGGATTCGGGCAAGCCGGCCATACTCCATTGCCGCTCAGCGATAGGGCGGCGCGACGCCCAGGACGTGCTCATCGGAGAGTTGCGAGCCGCAGGCTTTGGGGGAGCGGCCGCCAGGGCCGCCTTCGGGGATCGCCCGCCCGCGGTGCTCCACTCGTACTCCGGTCCGGTGGACTACGCCCGGGCTGCGCTGGAGCTGGGCCTCGCCATCTCGTTCGGCGGCCTCGTCTTCAGGCGCGGGGAGGAGGAATCCGCGGAGGTGGCCCGGATCGTTCCCGGGGAGCGGCTTCTCATCGAAACGGACGCCCCGTACCTGGCTCCGCCCGGCGTGCCGCGCCACGCGGGTCCGGCGGGCCGCGCGCCCGGGTCCGGGCCCGTATTCTCCGGCCGGCGCAACTCCCCGGAATGGGTCCGCGTCACCGGGGAGTGGCTGGCGCAGCAACGTGGCGCAACCCCCGATAGCATTGGCGAAGGCCTCGTCATGGCTTACGACGCTGCTTTCCGAGGTCATTAGTCGAGCTGACGCCCGCCGTCAGGCGTCTCGCCGGGCTCGGGGCAGACAACAGGAGACGACCATGACGGATCGCGGCTTCCGGCGCGCCAACGACGCATCGCGCGAGCGCCTCGCCCGCCTCGCCGAGACGCTGACCTCGACCCAGATGGCGATCGACCTGGGCGGCGGCTGGACGGTCGCTTCGGCACTGGCTCACATGGGGTTCTGGGATCGATGGCAGGCCGCGCGCTGGCAGGAGATGCTAGCCGGACGCTGGTCGGCCGACGACGCCTCGGTCATCGCCGCGGAGGATCTAGCCAACGAAGCGCTCGACCCGTACTGGTCGAGGGCCTCCGCCGCCGATCTGCCGGCTCTCGCCCTCGGGGCCGCCACGCGTCTGGACGCGCTCGCGGCCCAGGCCCCGGACGATCTCGTCGACGCTCTGGAGGGAGGCCCCAGCGCTTACCTTCTGCACCGCCATCGCCACCGAATCGATCACGTCGACCAGATTCGGAGGGGTCTCGATGCCGCGGCGGAGTCCGGCTCGGCGCCGACCGACCGCTCGTTGATCGAGAAGAACGCCGCCGGCCGGCAGCGCCTGGCTGCGGGCAGGACGCCAGCTCCGCCCATCGATCGCTCCTATCTGCGGCGGAATGAAGCGAGCCTGGCTCGATTGACGGACCTGGCCGGTCGCCTGACTCCTGAGGAGATGGCCCTGGGGGTCGGTGACGGCGCCTGGACAGTTGGCCAGGTCCTGGGGCACCTCGCCTTCTGGGATCGATTCCTGGCGGCCCGGTGGCGGGCCGCCCTGGCCTCCGGAACCGGAGAGCAGCCGGCTTCTCTGCCCCACGAACTGGCCGACATGCTGAACGATGGCCTGCCGCCGACGTGGGGAGCCATGGCGGCGGGTGCGGGACGCGCTGCCATCGATGACGCGCTGGCTGCGGCGGAAGCGATCGACGGCATCATTGCCGGACTCCCTGCGGAGGTTCCGGTCGGGGAGATTCTCGTCGAGCGGCCCGCCCTGCTGGATCGGTCGATCCACCGCCTGGAGCACCTCGCCGCGATCGACCTGGCACTGACACACGGCTGTTGAGTGGAGTGTTGTGAGGTCCGGGCGGCTCCGGTTATGTGAGACCGGTCCGATAGTGTTGACAGCTCGCCCCACTTCGGCGCCGGAGGGTCACTCGGGCGCCGCGACCGTCGTACTATCGAAGCGTCGCAGCATCAGGCGTACAGTCCATACGGATTCCTCCCGTAGGAGACAGGCCCATGCGATTTCACATGCTGCGCTTCTCACAAGGGGGTCAGGGGCTCGCGGAATATGCCCTGATTCTCGCGCTCATCGCCATCCTCGCCATCGTCGCGCTCGCGTTCATGAGCGGCGCCATCAACGGTGCACTCAGCAAGGTCGGCAAATCGATCTAGCGCGCACTTATCCGCACTCATACGGTCTCCAAGACGGGCGGCTCAGTCGCCCGTCTTGTCATGCAGGGCCTGGGCAGCGGATCCGATGGCCGCTCGGAGGCCCCAGTTCGCGCCTCCCGAACCCTGCTCCGCGTGGGATCGCACTCCGTCGTAACATCACGGAGCCATGCCGGTGGCGCACTCCCGGATATCGGGGCCTCATGCAGGAGACGGACAGGATGGCTCGCGGCGCGCTGAGGAGTGGCGAGGCGGGGCAGGGGCTCGCGGAGTACGCGCTGATCCTCACCTTGATCACGATCGTGGCTATCAGCGCCATCCTGTTCTTTGGGGGCGGGATCGACACCATACTGAGCACGATCGGCAAGTCCCACTAGCCCCGCCGGAGGCGACGAGCGGCGAATCCTGGGTTGCGGCCAGTTCAGCCCGGTGGTCACGGGTTCTCCTTCTGGACTTCGCCTCCCGACACTGCCCCTACCATACGGCGATCGACCGGGCGCGCGCTTGACAGGCTCTCCGGCCGTGATTAGGCTGTTAGCACTCTCATTGGTAGAGTGCTAATGCATCCGGCAATGCCCAATCCGGGCGCGGCGATAACAGCGCCGGAGCGGGCCGGAGGCCGGACCGGCATTCATCAGGACGTGGTTGTCAGCCGCGTGTCGGCGCCCCGAACACCCACATCCATGGCACGACGGCGGTTACTGTGCCGCTGAACTCAGGAGGAAACGCGTTGGCAACGGCCACTGCGACGAGCAAGAAGCTCAAGCCCCTCGGCGATCGAGTCGTGATCAAGCCGACCGCTCGCGAAGAGATGACCAAGAGCGGAATCGTCCTGCCGGATACGGCCAAGGAGAAGCCGCAGGAAGGCAGCATCCTTGCCGCCGGCCCTGGGAAGATCCTCGAGGACGGGACGCGCGAGAAGATGGACGTCAAGGTTGGCGACCGCGTCCTCTACCAGAAGTACGCCGGAACCGAGTTCAAGGTGGACGGCGAGGAGCTCCTCATCGTCAGCCAGAAGGACATCCTCGCCATCGTCGAGAACTAGCAGCTGGACGGCCCCGCTGGCCGCGATCGTCGAGGACCGGCGGGCACCGTGAGCGATGGCCGCTCCGGTCGAGGACGGCTCACCCGGCCAGGCGCCAAGGCGTCGGCCGGAAGGCCGCCGATCGAGACGCCGGACCGCCCAAGCCGTTATGTGGACTGAAACCGGCCCCTGAGTGATTTCCGGTCGGCCGGAGGAAATCGGAGGAAGACAGACTTGGCAAAGCAGATTGTCTTCGACGAGGCCGCTCGTCGCTCCCTCAAGCGCGGCGTCGACCGTCTGGCCGAGGCCGTCAAGGTCACGATCGGCCCCAAGGGCCGAAACGTAGTTCTTGACAAGAAGTTCGGCTCGCCGACGATCACAAACGACGGCGTCACGATCGCCCGCGACATCGAACTCGAAGACCCATTTGAGAACATGGGCGCCCAGCTGCTCAAGGAGGTCGCGACCAAGACCGACGACGTAGCCGGCGACGGCACCACGACGGCGGTGGTTCTCGGCCAGGCGATGATCAACGAGGGCATTCGCAACGTCACTGCCGGTGCCAACCCGATGCAGATCCGGGTCGGCATCGAGAAGGCCGTGGCCGCGGTCGTGGCGGAGATCAAGAAGCAGTCCCGCCCTATCGACTCGCGTGAGCAGATCGCTGCCATCGCCACCATCTCGGCGGCCGACCCCGAAGTCGGCGACATCATCGCCGAGGTCATGGACAAGGTCGGCAAGGACGGCGTGGTCACGGTCGAGGAAGGCCAGTCGCTCGGTCTCGAGAAGGAATACACGGAGGGGATGCAGTTCGACCGAGGCTACATCTCGGCCTACTTCGTGACCAACGCGGACCGGATGGAGACCGTCCTCGACAACCCGAGGATCCTCATTACCGACAAGAAGATCTCGGCCGTTCCGGACATGCTTCCGGCGCTCGAGAAGGTCGTCCAGATCGGCCGCCCGCTCCTGATCATCGCCGAGGACGTCGACGGTGAGGCCCTGGCCACCCTCGTGGTCAACAAGCTCAAGGGCACGATCCAGGTCTTGGCCGTCAAGGCCCCGGGCTTTGGCGACCGGCGCAAAGAGATGTTGCGCGACATCGCCATCCTCTCCGGCGGCACGGTCATCAGTGAGGAGATCGGCCGCAAGCTGGACTCGGTCACGATCGAGGACCTGGGCGAGGCTCGCCGCGTCGTCGCCACCAAGGACGACACGACCATCGTCGAAGGTGCCGGCTCGCCTGAGTCGATCAAGGCCCGGATGGCCCAGATCAAGGCTCAGATCGAGGAGACCACCTCCGACTACGACCGCGAGAAGCTCCAGGAGCGCCTGGCCAAGCTGGCCGGCGGCGTTGCCGTCATCAAGGTCGGCGCGGCCACAGAGGTCGAGCTCAAGGAGAAGAAGCACCGCATTGAGGACGCGCTCTCGACCGTGCGTGCCGGTATCGAGGAGGGAATGGTCGCCGGCGGCGGCGCGACCCTCCTGCATTGCCAGTCCGTATTGGCCAAGATGAAGCTCGATGACGCCGATGCCCAGGTGGGCGTCGACATCATCCGCCGCTCCCTCGAGTACCCCATCCGCCAGATTGCCGACAACGCCGGCGCTCACGGCGAGGTCATCGTCGATCAGGTTCGCGGCATGAAGGTTGGCTTCGGCTACGACGCGCTGCGCGGCGAGTTCGGCGACATGTTCGAGAAGGGGATCGTGGACGCCGCCAAGGTGACCCGTTCCGCCCTCGAGAACGCGGCCTCGATCGCCAAGATGGTTCTGACGACCGAGACCCTGATCACTGATCTCCCGGAGAAGAAGGATGGCGGCGCCGGCCACAACCACGGCGGCGGCGGTGGAGATATGGACTTCTAGCCGCCACAAACCAGCGATATCGAGGCCCCGGGCTCCCGCCCGGGGCCTCTCCTTTCTTGCTCGGCGAGACAACCCCGCGGTCGTCCGCCGGGCACGTGGCGCCCGACCTGGCCTGACCGGTCGTGGCCTCGCTGTAACCATCAGCACTGCTGTCAACCCGCCGGGTGGGAGCAGCTCAAGTGACTACCCGGGTGGCCGACGTCTTGGTTGACAGAGCCACGGTGTGCGGCCACTCTTGACCCGCACAAACTACAGAGGAGGTGGCGTGGTGGATCGTCTTCCCAGAAGGGCGCTAGCCCTGTTGGCCGGGCTCGTTCTCGTTGCCAGCGCATGCACCAGCAGCTCGGCCACATGGCCGGCCGGCGTAGCCCCAATGGGTGGATCGGGCGGCCCGGATGGCGGCACGACAGCCCCCGGCGCTTCAGCCGCCGTGAACCCCGGCGACCCGAGCTCGATCATCAGCGCCGTGATCACCGGCGGGCCCGACACCAAGTCGTTCCACCTCAAGATCGAAGTCAACGGCACCATCAAGGCTTCCGGACTGTCGGGCCTGGGTGGCGGCACCACGTCCGGGCTCACGGGCGATCTGAAGCTGGACGGCTCCACGGTCGAAGGCGACGTGGACGTGGCCAACCAGGCCGCCCACCTGGCCGCCAACATCTCACTTGGCTCAGCCGGGTCAACCGCGACCATCCCCGCCGATTTCATCTACACGGACGGGGCGCTCTACTCGAAGATCGATATTCCCGGCCTCTCCTCCGGCTCCAAGTACAGCAAGAGCAGCGTGGGAGACCTGGCAGGCTCGCTCACGGGCGGTGCCGTCGCCGTTCCGACGCTTGGGACCTCGGGCCTATCCGGCCTGGGGGACCAGGTGGCGCAGATCCGCAAGACCCTCGATGACGCCGGCGCCAAGGCGACCCTCGTCGGCGTGGAGAAGGTCGGCGGCCAGGATGCGTATCACATCACCATCTCCGTACCTCTCGACCTGCTCAACAGCAAGATCGCGGGAGCCGTCGCGAGCGCCGCCTCGACCGCCGCGGCCGGCTTGACGATCGATTCCATGGCCATCGACGCCTGGGTCTACAAGGCCGACAACCGGCTGGCCAAGATCGATATCAAAGCCGCCTCGTCCACAATCGGGAATCTCGAAGTAATCGTCACCGTGACGAACTACGACAAGCCCGTTACGGTCACCGCGCCGCCCGCCAGCGAGGTCGAGACGACCGCTCCCTAGCGCGCCAAGCGAGGCTTCCGGCCTCGGTACGTCGAAGAGATTCGGAGCTCCGGGCTACCGCTCGGGGCTCCGTGATTCGCCGACCCGGAAGCCGGATCGCGGCGTGGGCCGCGTCCCTGACCGACTCCCGGGCCGCAGGGTTGGCGAGCTCGAGGCGTCGCCTTGGAGCTTTCTGCGGCGCTTTCAGGTTCCAAACGGCCGACACCCGCTAAACTGCCGGGGGCTGCCTGCGAGGGTGCTCCCTCGGGCCCGCGCCAACAGAGCACAGTCCAGGGCCGGCATCTGGTTTGGAGGAGTCACGTGTTTCGTCGGAAGTCGATCGCCACGTTAGCGGCCGGCCTGCTGTCCGTTGCGGCTCTTGCCGCCGGTTGCGCCTCCACGCCGCTCTCCGACGTCCATCAGATCCTGTCCAACGCCGTGACGGCGATGTCCCCGACGAATACGGTCGATGCTGGGACTTCGAACGCCACCACGAGCCCGGGGAACCTGCAGTCGCTGCACTTCATCCTCGACGCCGGCGGGCAAATCAACTTCGGAATCGAGGCTGCGACTCCCACGCCGGCGCCTTCCGACACGCCGGTCCCGAGCGCGGCGGAGTCCTCCTCGCCTGCCGCCTCACCGAGCTCGGGTGCTTCTCAGTCGGTAGCCCCGAGCGGGTCGCAGACGGTCGGGCCCTCGAAGTCGCCCTCCGCCAGCTCCTCGGCGACCCCTACGCCCACGCCGACGGCGACCCCTACGCCCACGCCGACGCCGACCCCTACGCCCACGCCGACGCCGACGCCCACTCCGGAGCCCAGCGCGTCCGGTACGCCCGGACCGACGCCGACGCCGCTCTTCACGGCCATCCCGATCACGCTGGACAAGGCCCACGCCGAAGGCGATATCGACCTGGTCAACAAGACAGCCCACATCATCGGCGCCATGCCGGGACTCCCCAACATGTCGGGCGAGCTGATCGTCATCGACCCCTACATGTACTCGAGATTCCCCGGAGCCACCCAGTACACGCTCGGGCAGGACTCGGACCTGGCGATCAATCCGGCGCTTCCGAGCGGACCGGCATACCTGGTCCAGCAGATACTCGCCATCGCCGCCGACGCGCGGGTCAGCCCGGTCCTGGTCGGAACCGAGCAGGAGCCGACGGGTGCGGCGTACCACATTCGGGTGGATCTGACGCCGGACGTCGTCAACGAGAAGCTGGGTTCGAGCGGCCATGCCTTCGGAACCGGGACTCTGAACCTCTGGATCCTCCACGACGGGTTCTTCGTGGAGCGGATGGTCTTCAGCACCAGCGACCCGAGCTTCGGCGCGGCGGCGGTGCAGATCGTCATGTCCAACTTCAACAACGTGGAGCCGATCGAGCCTCCGCCGGGGATCCAGGTGGAACAGCCGAGCGCCGCCTCGACCGCGCCGTAGTGTCGTCCGGCAACTGCGTGAGCCGGGACGGATTCGGCGCTTCTACAATTCCACGGTGACCGAGAGATCGAGCAACGAGCGCCGGGCTCGTATCGAGCACGGCCGGGAGGAGACCGCCGGGCGACCATTCCCCGGCGATTCGGACGCGCCGGCGGAGCGTCCGGCCGCGGATCCCGTCGAGGCCCTGCCGCCGTTCCCGATGGAGGAGCCGCCGCCCCTGCCCGACGAAGCTCCGCCGGAGGCCTTCGACGGGCCGCGTATCGAGCCGCCGGAGCCGTCTCCGTTCGAACCCGAGCCGGTCGCCCTGGCCGAGCGCCAGGCTGCCGCCGACGCGCTCGCCGCCCGCATCCTGGCGCGCCTCAATCCCGAGCAGCAGCGCGCCGTCCAGACGACAGACGGCCCGGTCCTGATCCTGGCCGGGGCGGGCAGCGGCAAGACCCGCGTGCTCGCCCACCGCGTCGCGTACCTGGTCGGCGTCAAAGGCGTTCGGCCGTGGCAGATCCTGGCGGTGACCTTCACCAACAAGGCGGCCGCTGAGCTGCGGGCCCGCATCACGGGTCTCGTGGGCGAGGAGGCGGGTCGCGAGGTCGCCATGGGCACGTTCCATGCCCTGTGCGCCCGAGTTCTGCGCCGCGACGGCGCGGCGATCGGTCTCGACCGGCATTTCGTGGTCTACGACTCGGACGACCAGCAGGCGCTGATGAAGCAGATCCTGCGCGAGGACGATCTCCCCGTTACGGGCGAGTACAAGCCCAGCGCAATCCTCGGTGCGGTCTCGCGGGCCAAGAACGAGATGCTCGACGCCGACTTCGTGGCCGCGAACGCTCACACCCATCGCGAGCGGGAGATCGCCCGCCTGTACAAGCGCTACCAGGCGCGATTGCGTTCCGCGAACGCCCTCGACTTCGACGACCTCCTGCTCGAGGCCGTGCGGCTGTTCCAGGATGCGCCCGCCGTTCTCGAGCGCTACCAGGGGCGGTGGCGGTACCTCCACGTCGACGAGTACCAGGACACGAACCGCCCCCAATACCTGTGGGTCAAGGCCCTCGCCGCGGCGCATCACAACTTGTGCGTGGTGGGAGACGACGACCAGTCGATCTACTCCTGGCGCGGCGCCGACATCCGCAACATCCTCGACTTCGAGCGCGACTACCCGGACGCAGCCGTCGTCAAGCTCGAGCAGAACTACCGCTCCACCCAGCTGATCCTGGACGCCGCCCACGCGGTCGTCACGAACAACTCCTCGCGCAAGGACAAGAAACTCTGGACCGAGAACGCCGGCGGGCGGCTGATCCAACGCTTCGAGGCCTACAACGAGGAGGAGGAAGCCGAGTGGATCGCCCGCCAGATCGAGGAAGTGACAGGTGGGCGCGGCTCGGTCCTGACGCGGCGCGCCGACGATGACGCGGAGCGCTGGGGACGCGGCGACATCGCGGTGATGTATCGGACCAATGCCCAGAGCCGGGCGATCGAGGAGGCGTTCCTGCGCTACGCCATCCGCTACCAGCTGGTCGGCGGCACCCGCTTCTACCAGCGGCGCGAGGTCAAGGACGCCCTGGCCTATCTGAGGATCCTGCGCAGCGACACGGACCAGGTCAGCTTCGAGCGGATACTGAATGTGCCGGCGCGGGGGATCGGCGACAAGAGCCTGGAGGAGCTGCGCGGGTTCGTCGCGGCGGGCCGGGTCGGCTCCGCGGCCGAGGGCGCGGGCCAGGGTACCGCGGGCCAGGGGGCCGTGGTCGACACCGCCGCGGCCGAGGGCGCGGGCCAGGGGGCCGTGGTCGAGACGCCGGTCACCTATTGGGCGGCCATTCGGGCCGCGGCCGATGGCCGCGTCGAAACACTGGGGTCGCGGGCCCGCGCTGTGCTCGGTGGCTTCGCCGGCCTTGTCGCCCGTCTCCGGACCAGGATCGGCGTGCTGCCCCTGCCCGAGTTGCTGGACGCCGTGCTCGAGGAGACAGGCTACCGGGCCATGCTGGCCGACGGATCGGAGGAGGGCGAGGAGCGCTGGGCAAACCTGCTGGAACTGCGCTCGGTCACCACCCGTTACGACGACCTCACACCCGACGACGCACTGGACCGCTTCCTCGAAGAGACGGCCCTGGTCGCCGATCAAGACTCGTACGAGGCCGGCGCGGATGCGGTCACGCTGATCACACTCCACGCCGCCAAGGGGCTCGAGTTCCCGGTCGTCTTCATCGCCGGCCTGGAGGAGGGCGTCTTCCCGCACAGCCGCTCGCTCGACGATGAGAGGCAGCTCGAAGAGGAGCGGCGGCTCGCCTACGTCGGGATCACCCGCGCCAAGCGGCGGCTCTTCCTGAGCCATGCAGCGCGGCGGGCGACCTGGGGAAGCGGCGGCCTTTCGGTCCCGAGCCGCTTCCTCTTCGAGATTCCGGCTGCCCTCATGTCGGGTCCCCGCCTGGACCCGGCCGGCGAGTTCGACGACGACGTTGGCCACGTCGACCCGGACCTGGTCTTCGGGCGGCGCTTGAGCAGCCGCTTCGGGACGCCGACTCGAACCGGCGGGGGGGCCTGGCGGGCCGGCAGCGGCCAGCCCGGGGCACCGCGTGCCGGGGAAGGGTTTCGGCCGACGCGAGACCTGGGTGCGCGTCGCGAGGCATACGCCGGCGGGGCGCCGTCGGGCAGCCTCGACGGGCCGCGCCCAACGCCGCCCGGGCTGCCGCCGCGATCGCCGCGGCCGGTCGCGGCCGCGAGGCCCCGCATTCCCGGAGAGCGTCAATTCCGTGACGGCGACCGCATCCGCCACCCGCGCCTGGGGGAAGGGATCGTCGTGACCTCCAAGCTGACCCGCAATGACGAGGAAGTCACGGTCGCCTTCGGCGGCGGCGGCGGAGTCAAGACACTCCTGGCATCGATCGCCAACCTGGAGCTGCTCGGTTGACTACGATGAGCAGGCCAGGGAGTAAGGCCGGCCGCTGACGTCCGAGCCGCCGTTCCGGAATCGATCGATGCGACCGGCCGTTTTCCGGGTCGCGGCTTGGATCGGCGAGAATCTCTTCTGAGAGTGCGTGCGGGACGGAGGACGGTCGAGTGACCGAGTCGATCGGGCGGGCGGACGGATTACCGGTTGCGGACGAGGCCGTCGAGGCGGCCAGGGGCCTTGGCGCCGCCGCGGCCGGGCTCCGGCACGCCGAACTGGTGCCCGCGCTCCGGCGCGCCAGCGAGCTGTACTACCAGCACGACGCGCCGGAGATCTCCGACGCGGAATACGACCAGCTCATGCGCGAGCTGGTGGCGATGGAGGCCGCTTTTCCGGACCTGGTTACGCCCGACTCGCCATCTCAGCGCGTTGGCGCCGAGCCCACGGGCGCCTTCGGTGAAGTCGTGCACAACCGGCCGATGCTCTCGCTCGGCAACGTTTTCGACGAGGATGAGCTGCGCGCCTTCGACGCCAGGGTACGCCGCGGCCTGAGCTTGCCGGCCGCCCCCGCTCCGGCGCCGGATCTGCGCTACGTGGCCGAGCTCAAGATCGACGGCCTGGCTGTCTCGCTGCGCTACGAGCGCGGCCGCTTGGTCCAGGGAGCGACCCGCGGGGATGGGACGACGGGCGAGGACGTGACGGCCAACCTGAGGACCATCTCCGTCCTGCCGGAGCGGTTACGCGAGCCCGTGACCGCCGAAGTGCGGGGCGAAGTCTTCATGCCCAAGGCCGAGTTTGCCAGGATCAACGCCGAGCGCGAGGAGGCCGGGCTGCCCACCTACGCCAACCCGCGCAACAGCGGCGCGGGCTCGTTGCGGCAGCAGGACCCGCGTGTGACCGCCGCGCGGCGCCTCTCGTCGTGGTCCTACCAGCTCATCGAGGATGGGCCGGATGGCCGCCCGACGGTTCGGAGCCAGTCCGAGGCGCTGGCCCGGTTGGCGGCTCTGGGGCTGCCGGTGAATCCGGATCGGGCGGAGGGCCTGGAGATCGAGGGCGTGATCCGATTCCTGGAGGAATGGCGCGAGGAGCGCCACGCCTTGCCTTACGAGACCGACGGCGTCGTGGTCAAGGTGGACCGCTTTGACCAGCAGGAAGAGCTGGGGATGGTGGCCCGCGCGCCCCGCTGGGCAATCGCCTACAAGTTCCCTCCCGAGCAGGTCGAGACGGTTCTCGAAGACATAGTCCCGTACGTCGGCCGGACCGGAACTCTCACGCCGGTGGCACACATGCGGCCGGCGAAGGTAGCCGGCTCCACGGTGGCGCGGGCGACGCTCCACAACCTGGACGAGGTTCGACGAAAGGATCTGCGCATCGGGGATTGGATCGTGCTGCAGAAGGCCGGCGACGTCATTCCCGAGGTCGTTCGGTCGATCCCGGAGCGGCGCACCGGGGCCGAGCGCGTCTTTGAGATGCCGGCGACGTGCCCGGTCTGCGGGACGCCGGTCGTCCGCGACGAGGGCGCCGTCCGCCACTACTGCCCGAACGCCAAATGCCCGGCCCGGTTGGCCCAGGAATTCGGCCACTTCGCGGGCCGCGGCGGGATGGATATCGAGGGTGCCGGCTGGGCTGTGCTGGAACAGCTACTGGAGCGCGGGCTTGTCAAGAAGCGCGGCGACTTCTACCGGCTCTCGGTCGAAGACCTCGTGAGCCTGGACCGCTTCGCCCGCAAGAGCGCGGAGAACCTGAAGGCATCGATCGATAGGTCGCGACGCAGGCCACTGGCGCGCATCCTGAACGCCCTCGGCATTCCTCAGGTGGGCGAACAGACGGCGATCGACCTGGCGGCCTGGATCGCGGAGCGCTATCCGGCCGAGGGTGCTGAACCCGCCGAGTGGACCGCGCTGGTGGCGCGAGAGCTTCCCCGAGTGCCCGCGGAGGCTTTCCAGGAGGTTCCGGGCGTGGGCGCGGTCGTGGGGGCCGCGATCGCCGGCTATTTCGGTGCGCCGGAGACCGCCGCCGTGCTCGAGGATCTGGTGGCCGCCGGCGTGGTCGCCCTGCCGCCCGCCAGGCGGGTGGCGCCGGGGAGTGGCGCCGCCGCGGGTCCGCTCGCCGGCAAGACAGTCGTGGTCACCGGCACGCTGTCGGGATTCGAGCGCGCCGCTGCCGAGGAGGCGATTCGCGCCGCCGGCGGCCACGCCGCGGGCTCAGTCAGCCGCAAGACGGACTACGTTGTCGCGGGCGAGAACGCCGGATCGAAGCTGGCGAAGGCCCAGGAGCTGGGCGTTCCGATCCTGGACGAGGACGCGTTCCGGCGGTTGCTGGCCGGAGATGAGTAGGGAACCGGCGTCAGCTAACCCATCGCCGAGTTGATCTGACCCCAGATCCAGTCGGGGCGCCACGCGATATCTGGACCCAGAAGCATTCGCGGGGCGCGCCATGTCTCCTGCCAGCCGCGGGCCTGGAGCTCCCGCCAGGCGGCCTCGTGCTCGTGTGGGATGCCGGCACGGACGTGCGAATCGGCCGGGGCAACATAGCGGTGCAGGTCCAGCAGGAAGAGCCCATCTTCGAACCGCGGCGCGACGATGGCTCCGTAGGCTCGTTCCGCGGGCAGCAGGAAGCCGCGCAAGCCGTCCCCAGCCGGCGCCTCGTCCTCGAGAACCCAGCCGCTCGACTCGGCCAGGGCCGTGAGCGGCGCCGACCGGTCTTCGTCCGTCGCCTGCCGGTCCAGCGCGAGGAGGTCCGAAAGACAAGCCGACTCGATCCTTCTGGCGCGAGTGCCCGGCGGAGGGGCCGGTTTCTCGGGCAGATGGTCGGCCTGCAATTGGTGGTACCACGAGACCAAGCGGAATCCCATCCGCTCGTACATCGGCCGGCCCGCGTCGGTTGCCTCGAGAGACAGCGTCTCGCAGCCGGCCTCCTTCAAGCGCCGAATCAGCTCATCCGTCATGGCCCGGCCGAAGCCGCGGCGGCGGAACTCCGCCTCGACCGCGATTGCGCCGAGCCAGCCGACGCTCCCGTTGGCGGTGCCTAGCCCGGTGGCCACGAGGCGGCCGCCAGCGATTCCGACTAGTGACTGACAGGTCGGAACGCGCATCACGAACTCGTAGAAGCGAGTCCGATCGCGCCAGCCTTGAGCCCGTGCCAGCGCGATGGCCGCACCGACGTCGTCGGCCGTCATGGCCCGGATCTCGAACCCCTGGCTCGTCACCCGCCCCCCTTAGCCGAAGGCGAAGGTTAGGACGCCCCAGATCAGCGAGGGCTCCCAATCGATGGCCGGCCCACGCAGCATGCGGGGCGTCTGGAAGGCCCGGCTCCAGCCGAGCCGCTCCAGTCCACGCCAGCCCGACTCGTGGACTCGCGGGACGGCGGCATGAACCGTCTCCGTCCGGCCGACGCCAAGGTGCCGCAGCTGATCCAGCAGGCAGGCGGCGTCGTCGATCTCGGGGGCCACGACGGTCCCGCTGCCTGGCAGGATCGACACCAGGAATCCCCTGAGCTCGCCCTCGGCTTCGACGACCCAGCCGGACTCCGCCAGCGAGTCGAGGATGTGGCTTCGGTCCTCGCCCGTGGCCTGCCGGTCGAGCGAGCGGACCCGCTCCAGATCATCGGGCCCCATCGGCCGCAGGATCCGGCCGGGTGGGGGAGTCGGGGCGTTGGCAATCGGTCCGGCTTCGAGAATCTGGTAGTACTCGTCCACCCGGAAGCCCATCTTGTCGTAGAGCGGCTTGCCGAACGGGGACGCGATGAGAGCCTGAGTCCGGCAGCCGGCCGCGTCGACCAGGGCGCAGGCGGCGTCGGTAAGCGCTCGCCCGTAGCCCCGGCTACGCATCGATACATCCACGAAGATCGAGCCGATCCAGCCGACCGGGCCGTTGATGACGGCCAGGCCGGTTGCGACCACGGCGCCGTTGCGCAGGCCGACCAGGAGGCTCATGTGCGAGCTCGCGAGCTGCCACTCCAGGTACTCGCGCCGCTCGCCCCAGCCGCCGGACTTGTACATGGCAACCGCCGCCTCGACGTCGGCGGCGACCATGGGGCGGATCTCTAGATCGGTCACGAATTAGCCCCTGCGTCAGCCCATCGCATGGTTGAACTGCCCCCAGATGGCTGCCGGCAGCCACTCCGGCTCGGGTCCCCGAACCATCCGCGGGAAGGTTCGCCACTCGGCTCTTCCCCGCTCTGCCAGCAGCCGCCTGCCGGCCTCGTTCTCCGTGACGAGCCCCGCCCGGCTCGGCCTCCCTGAGGCAAGAGGTGCCGGTGCAGGTCGAGCAGGCAAAGGGCGTCCTCAGGCCGCGGCGCGATCAGGGCGGCGTTGCCGCGGAATGTCGGCAAAAGGAAGGCGCGCAGCGAAGGCTCGCCGGATCCGGCGCCCATTCTCGCGTCGGGACCGTCTTCGAGCAGCCAGCCGGAGGCAGCGAACCTCTCGATGAGCGGCCTTCTGTCTTCACCGCTGACGTGCCGGTCGAGGACCGCGATGGCGTCGATGTCCGTCGTCCGGATCTGGCGAAGGCTCGATCCCGGCGGGTGTACGGGTGCCGCGTCGAGTGGATCGGCGGGGTGCATGTGGTAGCGCGTCTGCTCGCGAAAGCCGAGCCGGTCGTACACGGGCCGCCCTAGATCGGTCGCAACCAGCACCAGAGAGCGGCAGCCAGCGTCCTCCAGGATGTCGCAAACGGCCTCGGTAAGGGCCCGGCCGATGCCGCGGCCACGAAGCTCTGGTGCGACGAAGATGACGCCGACCCAGCCTGCGTCGCCGTGGATGGCCCCCAGGCCGGTGCCGATCGGACGATCCTCCGATACGGCCAGGATGGGACGGCAGTCGGTCATCTCGATAGCCATGCGGAATAACTCGCGCCGGTCTCCGAAGCCGCCGGCCGCGGTCACGTCTCCGACGGCGTCGACGTCCTTGGATGTCATCTCGCGGATCTCGAATTCGGCCACGTCATCCCGCCTCGCTCTCGAACCAGGACCTGAACTCTAGCGCCGCTGGGAACCGACGGCTGGGGCCCTGGCTCGGTCGCCTCCCCACCGCACCGCTCAGGAGGGCCCACGTCCGGTATGATCCCGCGCATGGCTTCGCTGTCCCGTGCCGACGTCGAGCACGTCGCTCCTCTCGAGACCGAACGATGAGTGTCGGTTTCGAGGTCCGCCGCTCGGACTTCATCTGGATGTATCTGGGCTCGTGGGGCCTGCCGATCGCCCTCGCCCCGGGTCTCCTGCTGATTGTCATTGGGCTGAGCGGCATCGTGCCGATGTTCTTGGGGCTACCGCGCGATCCAACGATCCCATTCGCGAACTACTTGTTCCTGGGCGCGGTTGGGCTCGCAGCCCTCGTGGCTGGACCGGCCTACCTGTGCTTTCTTCTTGCGAAAGGCAACGGCATTGATCGCGTGGTCGGCCGGACGGTGTCGCTTCGCATTGACGATGCGGGAGTCTGGGGATGGCCTCTCGCCAAAGAGATTGACACCAGCTGGGAGCACGTTCGGCGGGCTCGAAGCCTCGGCGGCGTCATCGCGCTGCCGTTCCGCAAATTCGCAACCCGTGAAGGTTGGGTTCCGATCCCCGAGAGAGCCCTGACGCCGGGCCAACGCCGAGACCTGTGGGTCTTGCTCGCGGCTAAGAGGCTCGCAAAGCCTCCGAAGCTTTGACTGCCCCGCGCTCCACTTTGGTACCCTTCGCGGCATGCCTCACCGCTGGCCCCTCAGCACCGGGTACATTCACAGGTAACGCATGGCCAATCTGTCCCGTGCCGACGTCGAGCATGTCGCCCACCTCGCCCGCCTCGGGCTTGGGGAGGCCGAGTTGGCGCGCCTCGAGGGCCAGCTGAATCACATCCTGGACCAGTACACCATCCTCACGACCCTGGACACGGAGCACATCCCGCCCACAGCCCAGACGATCGCGCTGGCGAACATCCTCCGCGACGACGTCGTGCAACCCTCTCTGGCGGTGGACGACGCCCTGGCCAATGCCCCGGAACGCAGCGGCGACCACTTCGTGGTGCCGGCGATCCTCGGCGGCGATGGGGGAGCGTGATGAAGAGGATCGCCCCTTCGAAACGACCCAAGGACGCGATGGCGGCGCGGGGGGCGGCGCTTTGACGGACCTGACCCGCCTGCACGTCCACGAGATGGCGCGCCTTCTGCGCACCGGAGAGGTCAGCTCGCGCGCCCTCGCCGAAGCCCACCTTGCCGCGGCGGGGCGGCAGAACCACGCCCTCAACGCCTGGCTGGTCATCGACCGTAAGAGCGCTCTTGCTCAGGCCGACGCCGCCGACAGGCGCCTCGCCGAGTCCCGGCGCCCCGGCGGCTCCGGCGTCGCAGCCCTCCATCCGCTATGCGGAGTCCCGGTCGGACTCAAGGACCTCGTCTCCGTGAAGGGTGGCCAGGCCACGGCCGGCTCCAAGATCCTGAAGGGCTACGTCGCTCCGTTCGATTCCACCGTGACCGCCAGGCTCCGCCAGGCCGGCGCCGTGATTCTCGGCAAGACGAACATGGACGAGTTTGCAATGGGCTCGTCCACGGAGCACTCCGCCTACGGACCGACCGCGAACCCCTGGGACCTCACCCGCGTCCCGGGAGGAAGCTCGGGCGGCTCGGCTGCGGCCGTCGCCGCCTTCCACGTCCCGGTCTCCATCGGGACGGATACGGGCGGCAGCATCCGCCAGCCCGCGTCGCTGTGCGGCATCGTGGGCCTCAAGCCCACGTACGGCCGCGTCAGTCGCTACGGGATCGTGGCCTTCGCCAGCTCGCTCGACCAGATCGGGCCGCTCGCCCGCGACGCCCGCGACGCGGCCATCCTGCTCCACGCCGTTTCCGGCCGCGACGACCGCGACGCCACCTCGGCGCCGGTTCCCGTCCCGGACGAACTGCTGGACCTACCCGCGAGCGACGACGAGGCGGCCTCGTACCTGAAGGGACGGCGCCTGGCCCTCCCTCGCGAGTACTTCGTGGACGGGATGGAGCCGGGAGTCGCCGCCCGCGTTCGTGAAGCCGTCGCGGCCATGGAAGCCGCCGGCGCGATCATCGAGGAGGTCTCGCTGCCGCACACGGACTACGGTCTGGCAACGTACTACATCATCGCCCCCGCGGAGGCCTCATCGAACCTGGCCCGCTACGACGGCGTGGTGTACGGCTTTGCCGATAGAAGCTCGGGCGACTACATCGCCGACTACCTGTGCACGAGAGGCACCGGATTCGGACCCGAGGTGAAGCGTCGGATCATGCTCGGCACCTACGCCCTTTCGGCCGGTTATTACGACGCCTACTACCTGAAGGCGCAGAAGGTGCGGACGCTCATCAAGGCGGACTTCGACGCGGTCTGGGCGGCCGGCTTCGACGCGATATGTGCGCCGACCAGCCCGACAGTTGCGTTTCCGATGGGCGCCAGGGTCGAGGACCCGGTAGCCATGTACCTGTCGGACGCCTGTACCCTGCCGGTCAACATGGCCGGCCTGCCGGGGATCTCGATCCCGGCCGGCCTGTCGGATGGCCTCCCGGTCGGCCTCCAGCTCGTTGGGGCGCCGTGGCGAGAGCTCGGAATGCTTCGTCTGGCCCGTGCGTACGAGGCGATCACGGCCAGAGCAACCTGGCGGGACCTCGAGCCCGCCGAGCTGCACCTGACCGACGATCCCACCACGCCCAGCCCGCTCGAGCGGCAAGCGCGCCGAACGCAAGGCGCCCCCGCAACGGGCTCGGGCGACCAGCCTTGAGGAACGCACGATGACCAGCCAGCCGACCCCGACCAGCACCCGTCTCGCGACGGACCCTTCGATCCTGAACTCCGAGTCGGAACCGACTCGTCCGCCACTCTCCACCCGCGTCCTGGCCCGCCGCGTCGACGAGGTCCCGCGCTCGGGGATACGCCGCTTCTTCGACATCCTCGCCACCATGACCGACGTCATCAGCCTGGGCGTGGGAGAGCCCGACTTCGACACGCCCGAGCAGGTGATCGAAGCCGGCCGCCACAGCCTGGCGTCGCGTCGCACGCACTACTCGAGCAACTACGGGACCATCGAGCTGCGCCGCGCCCTGGCTCACCACATCGAGCGGCTGTACGGGGTTCGCTACGACCCGACCGAGGAGATTCTCATCACGGTCGGCGCCTCCGAGGCCCTCGACGTGGCCGTTCGGGCCACTCTCGACCCGGGCGACGAGGTGATCACCCACGAGCCTTCGTACGTGTCGTACCGGCCGGCGATCATCTTCGCCGGTGGAGTCCCGACCGGAGTGACCACCACGATCGAGGAGGACTTCGCGCTGGACCCGGCCAAGGTCGAGGCCGCCATCACGCCCCGGACCAAGGCCATGCTGCTCAACTACCCCTCCAACCCGACCGGTGCGGTCCTGCCCCACGACGTCCAGGACGAGATCGCCCGCATCGCCGTTCGCAACGACCTTCTCGTCTACTCCGACGAGATCTACGATCGGCTCGTCTACGGCGGCTACGAGATGAGGTGCATGGCCGCCCTGCCGGGGATGCGGCGCCGCACCGTCCTGATGGGCGGCTTCTCCAAGGCCTACGCCATGACCGGGTGGCGGATCGGCTACATCTGCGCCCCATCCGAGATACTCGAAGGGATCCTCAAGGTTCACCAGTACGTGATCATGTGCGCCCCCACGGTGGCCATGGATGCCGCTCTCGAGGCCCTCAAGAGCGGCGAGCCGGACATCGCGCGGATGGTCGCCAGCTACGACCACCGGCGGCGGCTCCTGGTCGACGGCTTCAACGCCATCGGCCTGCGCTGCTTCGAACCGCTGGGAGCCTTCTACGCCTTCCCGCAGATCACCTCGACGGGCCTGACCAGCGACGCCTTCGCCGAGGAGTTGCTCCGAGAAGAATCCGTCGCCGTCGTGCCCGGCACGGCCTTCGGCGAGGCCGGCGAGGGCCACGTTCGCTGCTGCTACGCCACCAGCGAGGCCGAGCTGCGCGAAGCTCTCGTTCGGATCGAGCGTTTCGTCAAGCGTCGAACGGGCCAGGCGTGACGGCGATGGCGGCGGAGGCGGGCACCGGGGCCCTCGAGCGGTACGAGGCCGTAATCGGCATCGAGATCCACTGCCAGCTCCGTACCGCCAGCAAGATGTTCTGCGGCTGCTCCACCGAGATCGATGGGGCAGCGCCGAACAGCCATTGCTGCCCGGTCTGCCTGGGGCTTCCGGGCGTCCTGCCCACGATCAACAAGAGCGCCGTCGAGTGCGTGATCGCGACCGGCTTCGCCATAGAGGCCGCCATCGCGCCCACGACTCGCTGGGATCGGAAGAACTACTTCTACCCGGACCTGCCAAAGGGCTACCAGATAAGCCAGTACCAGCTGCCGCTGGCGTCCAACGGCCGGCTGACGTTCGAGACGAGCGAAGGTCCGTTCACGGTCCGGATCAACCGGGCTCATCTCGAGGAAGACACGGGCCGCCTGATCCACGCCGAGCTGGACGCCTCGCCGGGTGGGCGCCCGGCCAGGCGCGTCAGCCTGATCGACTTCAACCGATCGGGCATGCCGCTCATGGAGATCGTCACCGAGCCCGACATCCGAACGGCCGAACAGGCTCGCCGGTATGCCGAGGAGCTGCGCCTTCTGATGAGGACGATCGGCGCGTCGGACGCGGAGATGGAGAACGGCCAGATGCGCGTCGAGGCCAACGTCTCGATCCGGCCCCGCGGCCGGGAGGAGTTCGGGACTCGCATCGAAGTCAAGAACATGAACTCGATGAGGTCGGTGGAGCGGGCCATCGACTTCGAGATCCAGCGCCAGGCCGTCGCGATCGATGCCGGCCGGACGATCCGGATGGAGACCCGGGGCTGGGACGAGGCTCGCCAGGAGACCTACCTGATGCGGCCCAAGGAAGCCGAGAACGAATACCGCTACTTCCCGGAGCCGGACCTCCCGCCCCTCGTGGCACCGCCCGAATGGCTGGCCGAGATCAAGGCCCGTCTGCCGGAGTTGCCGGCGGCACGGCGGAATCGCTACGGGACGGACCTCGGACTCTCCGCATACGACGCCGCCGTCATCGTCAACGACGCCGCAGCCACGGCCCTCTTCGAGGGTGCGCTGGCGGCCGACACGGGCGCGCCCGCCAAGCTGATTGCCAACTGGGTGACCGGCGAGTACATGCGTCTGGTCAAGGGCAAGGCAGGGGCCGGGAAGGTCAACGCCGGGGAGCTCGCGGCGCTGGCGAAGCTCGTGGCCGACGGAGCCATCTCGGGCACCAACGCGAAGGAGGTTTTCGCCGAGCATCTCGATACCGGCGAACCAGTGGCCAGGATCATCGAGAAGCATGGCTACCGACAGATCTCGGACGCCGGCGCGCTCGGCGCGGCCGTGGAGCAGGTGCTGGCTGCCAACCCGGCGGCGGTTGCCGACTACCGAGCCGGCAGGGACGCGGCCGTCGGGTTCCTCGTAGGTCAGGTCATGAAGGCGACACGCGGCCAGGCCAACGCGACAATGGTCCAGGCGGCGCTGCGCGAGCGCCTGGACCGGGCCGAGTAGGCAGCAGGGGAGCGCGAATGGGCCCGATCAACTTGATCTGCTGGGGCCTGGGAGTGGTCCTCATCGCGGTCGGATACCTCCGGGCCCGCGGGCCGTGGGCGCGCTACCAGGACCTCAAAGCCCAGGAGGCCAACATCTCCCGCTACGAGGGCTGGCGCGGCACCCGCCTCCACGACGACGGCCCCAGCGCGGCGACGTTGATGGCCCAGGAGATGCGCCGGCGCGCCCAGGTCGGAGGCCTTGTCCTTGCAGCCGGCTTTGTGCTGGTTTTCGTCGGGTTCGCCGTCCACTAGGCCCGTCGACGCTGGCGGCTGGCCTCGGCGACTCGAGCGGCTGGCCGCGGCGACGCGCGCGATCAGCTGCGCGGGAGTCGACGCAGCTCGATTGCCGTGCAGCGGTCCATGACGACCGACAGGCCGCCCTCGGCGGCGATACGGGCACTTTCCCAGTTCACCACGCCGAGTTGCAGCCACAGCGCCCGGGCTCCGATTGCGACCGCCTCGCGAGAGATCGGTTCGGTCAGCTCGGGCCGGCGGAAGACGTCGACGATATCGATGCGGCCGGCCGCGGCGGCCTCGGTGAGGGTGGCCACCGCCGGCACACCGTCGACCTCGGTCTCGTTCGGGTTCACGGGGATGCAATCGTAGCCGGCCTCGACCAGCGTCCTGAAGACGCCATGAGAAGGTCGGGCCCGGTTCGAAGATGCGCCAACGACCGCGATCCGTCGCGCCGTTCGAAGCAGCTCCACGATGGCGTCATCGTCCAGGAGGGCGACGTGGGGAAGGGGGGTCTCGTCCGCGCTCATCGGCTCGGTCTCACTGCCCCGACGACTTGGGCGAGCCGCTCGGCTTCGTAGCAGAGCCGGCCGGCGGCGGGGGCGACGAGCCCGGGGAGAGGTTCGCGAGAGCTGCCAGAACGCCGGCAAGCTGGGAGTCGAAGCCGGCGGGCGGATCCGCGTGGAAGTCGCTGAGCGCGATCCCCCCGGTCGCGACGTCCTCGAGCGTCATCGCGGAGGGAGTCTGACCGGCTGCGGCATGACGGAGGGCGCTTCCGACCGCGACGTCGTAGCGCTTCAGGACGCTGGCGATGAGGCACGAACGCACATCCGGAACGACCTGCCAGGCATCTGTGTCCACGGCAACGAGCCGGGCCTTGAGTCCGCAAGCCTCGCGGAAGGCGCCGATCCCCGAGAGGTCGGCCAGGGCCGACATCACGCCGACTCCCGACTTGACAAGGCCGGCAGCCGCGGTCCGGCCTTTGTCCGGGGCGACGGAGGTGCCGGCGTAGGCGACGGAGACGCCGATCCCTTTCCCGGCCTGCGAGGCGCCGCTCCGGAAACCCGAGACGTAGTTTGCCGAGCGCAGATCCGCGGCCAGGTCGGCTACGAAACCGACCTTGCCACCACCGGAGAACGAGCCAGCCACGAACCCGGCGAGGAAGCCGACCTGGGCCTCATCGAAGACGATGCCATGGACGTTGGCCGGCGAACTCGTCGAGACCGCCACATCCACTTCGAAGAACTGGGCGGATGGGTGGGCGGCGGCCGCGGCTCGTACGGCGGCATCGGCATCCGGGCCCAGCGTGACCACGACGGCGAGGTCGCCCGCGGCGGCGGCGTCGACGGCGGAGGCGAGATCGGCGTTGGAGACCGGCGAGACCAGCGAGGTCGACGCGCCGATCGCGGCCCCCGCGTCCTGGACGCCCTTCCAGGTCAGGCCGGAGGGCGTGGCATCTTTCGGCTCGGCGACGGATGCGACGAGAGTGATCGACTTGACGAAGCGGGCAGTCGGACTCGGACTGGCCTGCACGGTGGTGGGCGTGACCGTGGCCGTGGCGACCGCACCGATCGGGGACGCGGTCGGGGCCGGCGGGCTCGCGAAGAAGTTGCAAGTGGCAACCAGCAAAGCCAGAACCACCAGGACGGCGGCCGCGACGAGGGCCGAGCGCACCGGAAAGCTCTTGCGGCCGGCCGGGCGGTGCGCGCCTGCGTACGGCGGCGAGAGCTTCGACTGAGTCTTCATGGTGTGGCGATTGTAGGGACGGCGCGACTCACTCGGTGGCACTGCCGCCATCCCGGCGGCGCGGCGGCCCGTCCTGGAGCCAGACTTGCCTCGCAGAATAGGATGACGAGGATAGGAGACGGAAGTGGGCTCTCAGATGGAACCGACCGACGAGCGAGTCGGAGTGGCGGATGGACTCGAGTTGCGCCTTCTTCACTGGGCCCCGGCCCACGGCGGTCTTGATGGCGCCGGCGCGAATGCCGGCCTGGGCGCCGCTTCGGGCGCGGGTGCCGCCTCGGGCGGAGGCGCCGTTCCGGGCGCGGGTGCCGCCTCTCCCGCTCAGGCCTCGCCGTTTCTCCTCGTTCACGGCCTTGCCTCCAACGCGCGGCTCTGGGACGGAGTGGCGCGGCGGCTCGCCGCCGCCGGTCACCCCGCCGTGGCGGTCGATCTCCGCGGCCATGGCCACTCGGACAAGCCGGACAGCGGATACGACTTCGCCACCGTGTCGCAGGACCTGAGAGCCCTCATCGCTGCGCTCGGCCCCGACTTCGCCCGACCGATCGTGGCAGGCCAGTCGTGGGGCGCGAGCGTCGTCCTGGACTTCGCGGTCCGCCATCCCGACCTGACCCAGGGAATCGTTCTCGTGGACGGGGGCCTGACCGACCTGCGCGACGCCTTCCCGACCTGGGAGATCTGCTGGGATCGCCTGGCGCCGCCTCCGCTCGTCGGTATGCCCCTGTCGGCGGTGGAAGGCTACTTCCGGACCAATCACGCCGACTGGCCGGAGGAAGGGTTCGAGGGATCGCTCGGCAACTTCGAGATTCGGCCCGATCGGACCATTGCGCCGTGGCTCTCCCGAGATCACCACAAGGCCATCCTCGAGGTGATGTGGGGCCAGCGGACAGTCGATCTGTGGCGTTCGCTGCGGGTGCCGGCCCTGATCGTTCCGGTAGATGGTGGCGAGAGCGATTGGACGGCTGCCAAGCGAGCCGGCGCAGAAGCCGCGTACGCCGCCGCCGTGGTCAGCGGCGTGCCCGTCCGGACTCAGTGGTTCAAGGGCGACCATGACATCCACGCTCAGCATCCGGCAGAGCTGACGGAAGCGATCCTGGCCGCCGAACGTGAGGGGTTCTTCTCGGGGGCCAAGACCGCGCCTCCGGCAGCGGCAGACGCGGCGAGATGAGCGGCCTGCCCCGCATCCTGGCGATCATGGGATCGGGCGAGACCACGCCGACGATGGCCCGCGTCCACCGGGCCGTTCTCGACAGGCTCGGTGAGAAGCCGGTCCCGGCCGTCGTGGTCGACACCCCTTACGGTTTCCAGGAGAACGCGGACGACATCACCGAGCGGACCCTGGACTACTTCCGTATGAGCGTCGGGGCGCCGTTCGCGGTCGCCTCATTCCGATCGGCCGATGCGGACGCGCTGGCGCGGGAGACGGCCGTGACCCGGATCCGCGAGGCCCGCCTGGTCTTCGCGGGCCCCGGCAGCCCGTCCTATGCCCTGCGCCAATGGTCGGGCTCGGAGATTCCGCGCCTGCTGGCTCGGAAGCTGGAGGAGGGCGGCGCAGTGACGATGGCCAGCGCCGCGGCCCTGACTCTCGGCCGCTTCACCATTCCCGTGTACGAGATCTACAAGGTCGGCGAGGCGCCACGCTGGCTGCCGGGCCTGGATCTGCTGACACCGCTGGGCCTGCCGGTGGCGGTCGTGCCCCACTATGACAACGCCGAGGGCGGCAACCACGACACGCGTTTCTGCTACCTCGGAGAGCGGCGCCTGCGCGTCCTGGAGGCGGAGCTGCCCGATGAGGTCTTCATACTCGGCGTGGACGGGCATACCGCGTTGGTGCTGGACATCGACGCCGGGACGGCCTCGGTCCTGGGTCTCGGTACGGCCACGGTCCGCAAGAACGGCCGTAGCAAGGTCTTCCCGGCCGGGTCGGAGCTTCGCATCGCCGACTTGATCGCGGCGGCGCAGCAGACGGAATCGGCGAGCGTCGCGGCCGCCCCGGGCGTCGCGGCCGCCGCGCCCGTGGCGAGCCCGATCGGAGAGCCGCCGCCCCGCCTCCTGCGTGAGGAAGTGGCGGAGCTCGAGCATGTCTTCAACGCCTCTCTCAAGGAGTGCGACGCCCCGGCCGCGGTTCGGGCGATCCTGGCACTGGAGGAGACGATCCAGGCATGGGCCGGGGACACGGACCAATCCGACGCCCTGGCCACGGCCAGGTCGACGCTCCGGGGCGCCGTGGTGTGCCTGGGGGAGATGGCCGTGGAAGGCGTCCACGATCCGGCCGAGCTGATCGGACCCTTCGTGGACGCGTTGCTGGCCGAGCGGGTGCGCGCCCGCGACGGCCGAGATTGGGCCGCTGCGGACGCCATTCGGGATCGGTTGCTGGCTGCCGGCGTCGAGCTCCACGACACCCCGGACGGCACCACCTGGGAGTTGCGACCGGCCGCGACCGTCTCCTGACTCCGCAACCTCTCTCCGGCGGCCCGACGGGCTACCATTAGCTCCCGTGACCGTTGCCCCCAACGACTTCGTCCACCTGCATCTCCACTCCGAGTTCAGCCTGCTGGACGGGCTCGGCCGCATCAACGAGCTTGCCGAGCAGGGCTCCAAGCTCGGGTTCGACGCCATGGCCATTACCGACCACGGGGCGCTATACGGGGCGGTGGCGTTCGTGCAGGCGACGTCGGCAAAAGGGATCAAGCCGATCGTCGGCGTGGAGACGTACGTCGCCCGGCGGAGCATGCGCGACAAGGAAGGTAAGGCGGACAGCCAGCCCTTCCACCTCGTCCTGCTGGCGGAGAACTGGGAGGGCTACCAGAACCTCTGCCGCCTGATCACCGACGCCCACCTGGAGGGCTACTACTACAAGCCGCGCATCGACCACGACATCCTGGCCCAGCACTCGAAGGGTCTGATCGGCAGCTCGGCCTGCCTGGGGGGCGAGATCCCCAAAGCGCTTGAGGTCGACGACTGGGACCTGGCTCGCAAGACCGCCGGCCTGTACAAGGAGATCTTCGGCCCCGATCGCTTCTTCCTCGAGCTGATGGACCATGGCCTCGCGGAGCAGAAGACCCTCAACCCGAAGCTCATACGCCTTGGGCACGAGGTGGGCCTGGATCTGATCGTCACCAACGACCTGCACTACGTCCGGCGCCAGCAGGCTGAAGCTCACGACGTGCTGCTGTGCGTGGGTACCGGCAGCAACCTGGACACGCCGGGACGGCTGCGCTTCGAATCGAACGAGTTCTACCTGAAGTCCGCGTCCGAGATGGCGGCCCTCTTCCCCGACAACCTCGACGCCATCAGGCGGACCCGCGCCATCGCCGAGATGGTCGAGATGAAGCTCCCCTTCGGTCAGTTCCGAATCCCGAGCTTCCCGGTGCCCGAGGGCGAGACCATCGAGTCGTGGTTGCGCAAGGAATGCCAGACCGGCCTAGGGCGCCGCTACGGCACAGTTACGCCGGAGCTCCAGGCCCGCCTGGACTACGAGCTGGACGTGATCTGCCGCATGGGCTACGCCGGCTACTTCCTGATCGTGGCCGACTTCACCGCATTCGCCCGCGAGCAGCACATTGCCATCACCGTCCGCGGTTCGGCGCCCGGCAGCATCGTTACCTACACCCTCGGCATCACGCCCGTCGACCCGATCTACTACCAGCTTCCCTTCGAGCGGTTCCTCAACCCGGACCGCGTGACGATGCCCGATATCGACGTGGACTTCGAGGACGGCCGGCGCGAGGAAGTCATCAACTACGTCAGCCGCAAGTACGGCGCCGACCACGTCGCCCAGATCATCACCTTCGGCACGATGCTGGCCCGGGCGGCGATTCGCGACGTGTCGCGGGTCGTGGGCATGACCTACGGCGAGGGCGACCGAATGGCCAAAGCCGTTCCGAACCAGCTCGGCATCACCCTCGACGAAGCGATCAAGACCAGCCCGGCCCTCAAGGAGATGTACGAGAACGAGCCGCCGGTCCACCGCGTCATCGAGTTCGCCAAACACCTGGAGGGGGTTGCGAGGAACGCATCCACGCATGCCGCCGGCGTCGTGATCTCGCGAGAGCCGCTGACGGAGCTGATGCCGCTCCAGCGAGCCACGAACTCGGACGGGGTCATGACCCAGTACGAGATGCACGGCGTCGAGGCCCTGGGGTTGCTCAAGTTCGACTTCCTGGGCCTCTCGAACCTGACCATCCTGCGCCAGGCGGTCGATCTGATCCGCGAGCACCGCGGCGAGGAGATCGACCTGGAGAAGATTCCGCTCGATGATCGCAAGACGTTCGAGCTGCTGGCATCGGGCGAGACGACCGGCGTCTTCCAGCTCGAGTCGGCGGGGATGCGGCGTTACATCCGCGACCTGCGCCCCTCAACCGTCTTCGACCTGGCGGCCATGGTGGCGCTGTACCGGCCGGGCCCCATGGACAACATCCCGGCCTACATCCGGCGCAAGCACGGCGAGGAGAAGGTCACCTACCTCCACCCGCTCCTGGAGCCGTACCTGAATCGAACCTACGGCGTCTTCGTCTACCAGGAAGACATCATGTCCGCCTCGACGGCCCTGGCAGGGTTCACCGGCCCGGAGGCGGACATGCTCGGCTACGCCATCCGGAAGAAGAAGGCCGCTCTCATGCGCGAGATGCGCGAGAAGTTCGTGCGCCAGGCGGCCGAACGAGGGGTCAGGCCGTCCGTCATCGACGCCGTCTTCGCCGCCTTCCAGCCTTTCGAGCGCTACGGCTTCAACAAGGCCCACGCCACCTGCTACGGCCTGATCGCCTACCAGACGGCCTATCTGAAGGCCAACTACACCGTCGACTACATGACCAGCGTTCTGACCGCGTTCCGTGACAACGAGGAGAAGGTCGCCGCCGCGGTAGCCGAATGCCGCCGGTTGGGGATCGAGGTCAGGCCGCCGGACATCCACCGCTCGCTCGTCGAGTTCACCGTCGAGGACGACGCGATCAGGTTCGGGCTGCTGGCGGTCAAGAACGTCGGCGAGGGGGCGATCGAGTCGATCATCGCGGCCCGGCAGTCCGGAGGCGAGTTCCGCACCCTGGCGGACTTCTGCTCCCGAGTTGACCTCCGGCTCGCCAACAAGCGGGTCCTAGAGTCGCTCATCAAGGTCGGGGCGATGAGCCGGTTCGGGCACGCCGCCCAGCTGCTCAAGGCCCTGGACGACGCCATCGCGGCCGGAGGAGCGGCCCAGCGCGACAGAACCACCGGGCAGACGGCCCTCTTCGACCTCGGCTCGTCGCCGGAAGCGCTCGACAGGCCGCTGCCGCAGGTTCCTGAGGCTCTCTCGCAGGAGCGGCTCCGCTGGGAGAAGGAGCTGCTCGGCCTTTATCTGTCCGAGCATCCGCTCGGAGCGATCTCCGAGCAGCTGGCGCGGTTCGTCACGGCCTACTCGGGCGACCTCAAGGACGAGTCACTGGACGGCCAGAGGGTCGTGATGGGCGGCATCGTGACCGGGCTGCGGACGGTGGTCACACGGAACAAGGAGACGATGGCCGTCGCCACGCTCGAGGATCTGCAGGGGACGCTCGAGGTCGTCGTCTTCCCGCGAATGTATGCCACGGCCGGCGGCACGTTCGTCGAGGGAGCGATCCTGCTCGTCGCCGGCCGGGTGGACCATCGGGGTGAGGAGGCGTCGCTCCTCGCCGACGCCGTGTGGGTCTGGGAGGAGGCGGCCGCACGAGGCCCCGAGGCGATTGCCCAGGAAGTGGCGGCCGGAGATCGGCGGGGCGGACCGGGCCGGCGCTTCGGAGGTAGTTTCGGCAACGGCGGTGGTGCCGGCAACGGCAACGGCAACGGCAACGGATATCCCAGGTCGCCGGTGCCGGCTACGGTGCCCGCCAATCCGGCCGCCGCGTCGCCTCCGTCCGTGTCAGTGACAGGGCCTGCGCCCGCCTTCCGCGTCTCGCCGCTGCGGGGTGGGGGAGTCACGCCCCTGCCGCCCGGCGCGCCGCCGGCTCCGTCTGGCATGCCGCCCGCTGCCGCGCGGGCCTCCACGCCTCCGGCCCCGCCGCCGGCCGCCGGGCCGCCGACCGGTCCTGCCCACCTGCCCGGCGAGCCGCTTTCGTCCGTGCCGGCCCCCGCCGACCTGGCGTCGCTCGCTCCGGATCGCGAAGAGCCGCCACTTCCCGAAGAGGAACGAGCCGTTGCGGCCCGTGCTTCCGTGGCGCCGACCGTCCCACTCGAGGCGCCGGACTCCGGCATCCTGAACGTGCGCTTCACGCGCGGCGCGGACACGGGTCGCATCGTGGTCGCCATGGAGGAGCTGAGAGCCATGCTGAAGGAACGGCCCGGGGCCACCCGCGTCGTCTTCCACATCCCCCAGCAGGGCGGCGGCACCCTGCCCCTGGAGGTGCGGGGCGGCGTCGCCTACGACGCCGAGCTGATGGCCGAGGCCCGGCGCCGCCTCGGTGAAGGCCTGGTCCGGCTGGATCTCTCGGCCGGCGCCGCGCCGGCATGAGCGTCGGCGTTGGCGAAGCCCACGGCTCATCGGCCCACAGGCACAACCCTTATCTGACGCTGCGGCAGGAGATCCGCGGCCGCGGCCCGCTCGAGACCAGACTGCTGTTCGCGGTCGCTGTGGTGGGGCCGCTGCCCTTCCTGGCAATCGGTCTCCTGGCGGGGATGCACGGGGCGGCCGTGGCGCTCCTCGTCCTGCTTCCCACGCCGGCGCTGGGGGTTGCCCTCGGCCTGGGCCGTCGCGCCGTCTGGCCTGCGCTCGACGTCCTCTCGTGGCTGGACGGGCGGACCGCGGCCGACTGGCGCGGAGAGGTGGGAGGGTCGGCGCCGCGCAACGCCTCCGCGGCACGGGCCTGGCTCGAGACCCATCCCGCGGGATCGGCCCCGGAGTGGGCGGGGGCGACAGTTCTGGTTCTGGCGGGCCAGATCCCGGCCGCTCGCCAGGCGATCTCGGCGATGACGGTCGACACTCCAGGGGCTCGTCGCAGGCGCCTCGAGGTCGAGCTTGTGGCGGATGCCGGCGAGGGTCTGCCGATAGACACGACGGCCGCGGAGATCTCCATTCGCGAAGACCCCGAACTGGCGCCCGTGGAGGTAGCGATGCTCGTGGCCTACTACCGCGCACTGGCGGAGGTCGATGGCGGCGGCGATGGACTGCCGCCGCTGCTGGCTGCCCGCGCCTCGCTCGGCCGCCTGCCGTCCGATATCGCCTGGCGGCTGTGGCTGGGTCGGTTCCAGTATGCCGCCGTCTCTCTGATCGTCGGCGCCTGGCTGCTGGTGACGGTTCTGGTCGGGCTCGCGACCTCAGGCGGAGTCGTCTGGTTCTGAGGTGAGGGCCGCCGGTGGTCGTCGTTCCGGGCCGGAGTTAAGGGTTCTTAAGGGCAAGCCGTAACGTCTCGACACCCCCCGGGCGTCTCTGGGAGGGCCGCCTCGGCCGAGATCATGCAGAATGGGTACGGTCCGGGCGCGCCATGACGTGCGTCTGACAAGCTACCGGGACGGCAAGGGAGAGACCAAGAGCATGAAGTTCCCGTCGCCACTTCGAACGCCCCTCGGAGCGGCTCTGCTGTCGGCGCTCTTCCCCGGGCTGGGCCAGGCCGCCGCCGGCAAGCCCAGTCGAGGGGCGATCGTCGCCATTCCGGCGCTGGCGGTCCTTGGCGCTCTGGGCTTCATCCTGCTCTTCTACCGGCGCGATCTCCTTGACTCCGCGTTCAACCAGGCATGGTTGACCAGCCTGCTACTGCTGGACCTCGTGGCCCTCGTCTACCACTTGTGGGCGGTCGCGGACTCGTACCTGCTGGCCGGCAAGGGGCAGCAGGAGCTGCAGCCGGGAAGGCGCCGCCGGACGACACCATCTCCCCACAAATGGGGCGCCACGATCGGCGTCGCGATCATCGTCTCGGGGACGGTCGTAGTTCACGCTGGCGTCGCAAGCCTGGACCTTCAATGGCAGGGCGGCGTTCAATGCCTCTCCCAGTTGAGCGGATGTGGCATACCGACCTTCGCGCCCGGCCAGACCGTCGGCCTCGACACGAGCGATGCCAACCAGCAGGTCGTCGATCCGAGCGGATCGGAGGGTATCGCGTCGGGCAGCAGCTCACCCAGCCCCTCGATTGGCCCGGCCGGAACCATCGATATCAGCCAGCTCCCCAGTTTCCCGACGACGGACCAATCCAAGAACTGGGCCGCGGACGGGCAGTTCAACGTCCTGCTCCTGGGAGTCGACTTCGAGCCCGGAAGCCGCGCCCAGGGCTTGAGGCCGGACACGATGATCGTGCTCCACGTTGATATCCAGTCGGGTCGCGCGGCGATGATCAGCGTGCCGCGGAACACGATGTGCGTGCCCCTGCCCCTGGCGATCGGGGAACACTACGCCAAGAGCGTCAACGGCTGCCCGGTCAATACGTGGCCCTATATGCTCAACTGGCTCGCCGGCGAAGCTGGCTGGGGGGTTGTCACGGGGGTCAGCGCGATCAACAACTTCCCGTTCGACCAGTCCCCGACGGCCGGTCAGGCCAACGATCCCATGGCCATCCAGCGGGGCGTCGACGCCACGGTGCAGGCAGTTTCGGTGCTGACCGGGCTGAAGATCGACGGCTTCGTCATGATCAACATCTCGGGACTGGTCACGTTGATCGACGACCTCGGCGGAATCGACATCAACGTTCCAACCAAGGTTTACGACAATCCCTGCGGACCGGCCGGAACCTGGGAGTCGAAGTTCAGGGTCTGCGCCGTGAGCCCCCCTCACGACGGCTATCAGGTTCCGCCTGACACGGCCGACGTGATTGCCCGCATGAAGGCCGATGCCGCCCAATCCGGCGGCCAGCGGACAATCACCTGGAGCGGCGGTACCACCGCCGCGGGAACGGACATCTCCTTCGTGATCCAGCCCGGGAAGCAGCACATGGACGGGCAGTGGGCGCTCGCCTACGCGCGAACTCGCATCTACACCACCGACTACGATCGGAGCCTGCGCCAGCAGCTCGTCCTGAAGTCCCTCCGCGGCTCGATCACCAACCTTTGCGCCCTGCTGCCGCGGGTCGGCTCGCTCATCACCGACATGAGCATGTTCAAGACGGATCTGCCGCTGTCTGACATCTCGAAGTGGGCGGGTCTGGCGCAGGGCATCGTCGGCGGGAACGTCAAGAGCATCAACCTCGATCCCACGACCCTCGGGAACCCCGGCGTCACGTACATCAACCAGACATCGTGGGCCAAGGCCAAGGACGTCGTGGCCCACTCCCTCGACGGCGTCCCGGCCGCTTCGCCCAGTGGCGGCAGCGGCGGCGGAGGCGGTGGCGGCGGATTCGGCTGCTAGACGCCGGCTCCGGGGTTCAGGTGGGTCGGGCGTTGCGCCACGCCGCGCATTCGGCCGTTCGCGCGCCGCGGCGCGGCCGTGGGGATGTGGTGCCGACGGCGGGAGTTGAACCCGCATGACCTCACGGCCACTCGATTTTGAGTCGAGCGCGTATGCCAGTTCCGCCACGTCGGCACGGCCCGGCGGGCATCGTACAGCCTGGCGGCCCGGCGCGGTCGGACGGGATGCGCCTGTATGACCCCAGGCGCAGGCCGGCCGCCGTCTATCGCGTGCTATCCTCGCGCCGCCGCCGCTCATCCGCGCGGCCGCCGGGCGAGGCGTTCTGGACGATAGAGGCGCTGGCGGACGAGTCGTGACCGATTCGAGGGCAGCCGGGGACCGCGACGCGGAAGGGCAGGGCCAGGGTATCGACAGAGCCTTGGTCGAAGAGGCGTTGCGCGGCCGGCTGGACGCCTTCAACCAGCTCGTGGCACGTCACCAGGACCATCTGTTCGCCCAGGTCTACCGCCTCGTGCCGGACCGCGACCAGGCCGCCGACGCGGTTCAGGAGGCGTTCTTCAGTGCCTACCGGAACCTGGAGTCGTTCCGGGGCGGCAACGTCCGAAGCTGGCTGGGCCGGATCGCCGTGAATGCCGCCATGGACATGCAGCGGGCGCGGCGCCGCCGGCCGGCGCAACCCTACCCGGAGTTCGAGGACGATAGCTGGCAGCCGCCGGCCGGGACGGAGGCAGAACCGGAGAGCCAGGCCCTCGCGATCGAGCGTTCCAGGGCGCTGGCCCGGGCTCTGGATTCGCTGCCTTTCGAGCAGCGCAACTGCATCGTCCTGTTCGATGTAGATGGCTACGACTACGCGGAGATAGCGGGGATCATGCGAGTCTCGGTCGGGACCGTGAAATCGCGCATCCACCGCGGGCGTCTTGCGCTCCGGCACGTCCTTACCCCGGACCGGGAACTGTTCCATGGCTGAGATCGTCTGAGGATCGTGATGCCGAAAGCTGCCGCCGACCACGCCACGCACGACGAGCTGCTGATCGCCCGCCTCTACGGGGACGATGTGGACGATCGCGAACGGGCCAGTGCCCTGGAGCTGGTGGCCGGCTGCGACGAATGCTCCGCCCTCTACGCCGACCTCGGCGCGATCGCGGCAGCCACCACGACGCTGTCCCTCCCGTCCCGGCCGCGCGACTTCGCGCTGACAGAGGACGACGCCGCCAGACTGCGCCCGCACCGCGGAGGCCGGGCGCGCCTCCTGGGGATCTTTAGGAGACGATCGTTCGGCGGTGTCCTCGTGGCCCTCGGCTTCTCGGGCCTGGCCCTGACCAGCGCGCTCTCGATGCTCGGAACGGCGCCGACCACGATGTCAACCGATGCGCGCCTTGCCGCCGCGCCGGCTGTCGGTCTCGCCTCGTCCAATGCCTACTCCCAGGGGGGCGTCGCGATCCCGCAGCCGGCGGCCACCCCTGCTCCGAACAAGGCGATCGCGTCCGCCGCCCCCGCGGCTAGCGGAAGCCCGGGCGGCGAGGCGGCCTTCTCTTCCGCCGCTCCGTCCCCGCCGACGCTCGGGCCCCTATCATCGACCGCTCTCGACCTGACCACGACTACCGAGGCTCCGGCGTTGCCTGCGGGCGGCGCCGGCGAGCCCACTCCGGGCGCGCCTCCCGGCCAGCCATGGACCGCGCTGCCGTCGCAGGCCGGGCCGGACTGGACGCCACTCGTCCTCGCCGGATCGGCCGTCGCCCTGGTGCTGGGTCTCGCGGTCTTGCTCGTCCCAATCGTCTTGCGGCGGTCACGAGGCCGGGCGCGCCGCTAGCCTCGAACGGGCCGCGGGTACACTTGAGCCGATCGGCGGACGATCGGCTGCCATCCGGCCGCCAGCCGATGCGTGCGCCCGCTGCCGGCGTCGGTTCGTTCGAGGCCCTCATGACCCGACTGATGCTGCTCGACAGCAACGGCCTCATCTACCGCGGCTACCACGCCCTGCCGCCCCTGACGACGAGCAAGGGCGAGCTGGTCAACGCCGTCTTCGGGTTCTGCAGCATCCTGCTGCGCGGTATTCAGGACGTCCGGCCGGAGTACGTGGCCGCGTGCTTCGACCTCCCCGGGCCCACTTTCCGGCACGAGCAGTACGCCGCGTACAAGGCCACTCGCGCGCCCATGCCCGACGACCTGCGCTCGCAGTTCCCGAAGGTCCGCGAGGTGGTCGCCGCCTTGCGCATTCCCGTGTACGAACTGGCCGGCTTCGAGGCCGACGACGTCATCGGCACGATCACCCGCGACATGGACACCCGGGGCATCGATACGACGGTGGTGACCGGCGACCTGGACATGCTCCAGATCGTGACCGAGCACACCCGTCTGATGACGACGCGCCAGGGCGTCGACTCCACGATCTACTACGACCCGGCCAAGATCTGGGAGCGGTTCGAGCTGCGGCCGGACCAGATGATCGACTACAAGGCCCTCAAGGGCGATCCGACCGACAACATCCCGGGCATCCCCGGAGTGGGGGAGAAGACGGCCGCCAAAGTCGTTGGCCAGTTCGGTTCGCTCGAGGCGATCTACGACCGGCTCGACGAGGTCAAGCCCGACAAGCTGCGCGACAAGCTGGTCGAGGCGCGCGAGCAAGTCTTCGCGAGCCGCGAGCTGGCCCGGATAGTCCGGGACCTGCCGGTCTCGCTCGACCTGGAGGCGGCTCGGCTCTCCGACTACGACCGCGCCGAGGTGGTCCGGCTCTTCCGCGAGTTCGAGTTCCGGACGTTGATCGACCGTTTGCCGCCGCTGACCGGCGAGTCGGCGGTTGACGCTGCCGAAGCGCTCCGCTCGGTGCAGGGCAGCGTACCGGCGGCACGGGTGCAGGGAGAGCCACCGCGATCCGAGGTCGCGGGCCGGCCGACCTATCGCGCGGGACGCCGCCCCTCCGCGGGCGAGGGCGGCGAGCTGCAACTCACGATGGACTTCGGCTCAACCGGACTCGCCGAGCCCGCTCCCGCCCCGGCGCTCCCCCCAGCCGCGGAGCGCAGACGCGTCGCTCCCATTGCGGGCGGCCCGGTGGATCTGGCCGCGGCGCTGCGAGCCGCGGTGGCGGACCCGACGCTCATGGACCGCTTCGAAGCCACGGACGAGGATGCGGCCGAGGCATCGCGCTGGCTCGCCGGTCGCGCCGAGGCGGGCGCGGCCCTGCTGATGGACGATCCGCGGCCGCTGCACGGCATGCCGGTGGCGCTGGCCGTGGCGGGATCGGACGGTCGCGTGCTGGTGGCCGACGGCCACGAGGCGGTGGGCTGGCTCGGCGATCTGCTCCTCAAGTCCGGCGCGCGGGTCGTCGGCCACGAGACCAAGCCACTCGTCGTGGCGAACATCGCCGGCGGTGCCACTCAACCTCTCCCCGTGGTCTTCGACACGCAGATCGCGGCTTACCTGCTGAACGCCTCGTTGCGCAGCCAGACCATCGCCGACGTCGCCCACGAGCGGCTGGACGTGACGCTGCCGCCGGCCGGAGATGTGCCGCCGGCCGTTCGGATCGGGCTCGATGCGCTGGCCGCGCTGGCGGTGCGGGAGCCACTCGAGAAGGCGCTCGTCGAATCCGGCCTGGACCGTCTCTTCCGCGAGATCGAGATGCCGCTCATCTCCGTCCTGGCGGAGATGGAGGTCGCGGGTGTGGCGATCGACCGCGAGGCGCTCTCCAAGCTGGACGTCGAGTTCGGCGCCGAGATGGCCCGGCTCGAATCCGAGATCTACCTCGACGTCGGCCACGATTTCAACCTCGGCTCGCCCAAGCAGCTCGAGCAGATCCTGTTCTACGAGCTGAACCTGCCCAAGGGCAAGAGGACGAAGACCGGCTATTCGACCGACGCCTCGGTCCTCGAAGAGCTCAAGCCGGCACACCCGATGATCGGCAAGCTGCTCGACTGGCGGCTCTACTCGAAGCTGCGCTCGACGTACATCGAGGCCCTGCCGGCGCTGGTCTCCGAACGCGACGGACGCCTGCACACGACTTTCCATCAGGCCGTCGCCGCCACCGGGCGCCTCTCCTCGTCCGATCCAAACCTCCAGAACATCCCGATCCGTTCCGACCTGGGCCGCCGCATCCGCCGCGCTTTCGTGGCCGGCTCGCCGGAGCTGACGCTCGTCGCGGCCGACTATTCGCAGATCGAGCTGCGCATCATCGCCCACGTCAGCGGTGACGATCATCTCCGCGACGCCTTCGCTCGCGGCGCCGACATCCATCGCGAGACCGCCGCCCTCGTCCTCCACAAGGCCCCGGAAGACGTGACTCACGACGAGCGCTCGATGGCCAAGATGGTCAACTTCGGCCTCGCCTACGGCATGAGCGACTTTGGGCTGTCGTCGCGCGCCGGCATCTCACGCGCGGAGGCGAAGGCGTTCATCGACAACTACTTCGCCACGTACAGCGGCATCAGCTACTACATGCTCCACATCAAGGAGCTGGCGCGGCAGCAGGGCTGGGTCTCGACTCTCCTGGGCCGCCGGCGCTCCATCCCCGAGCTGCGCATGTCAAACCCGGCTCTGCGCGGCGCCGGGGAGCGGATGGCGATCAACATGCCGATCCAGGGCACGGCCGCGGACATCATCAAGATCGCCATGATCCGGCTGCCGGAGAAACTGAAGGCGGCGCGGGTCGACGGGCGACCGCTCAGGGCCCGTGTCCTGCTCCAGGTCCACGACGAACTGGTTCTCGAAGTGCCGCGCGACGAGGTGGACGCCGTGGTGCCGATCGTCCGCGAGACGATGGAAGGGGCGCTCAAGCTGGACGTGCCCCTTACCGTCGACATCAAGGTCGGTGACGACTGGGAGTCGATGAAGCCGCTCACCCGCGAGGACGCAATCTATGCGGAGCTCGGCGAGGCTCCGGCCGAGGTGGTAGCGGGCTAAGGGCTCGAGGGGCGACGGCGGGACCGGCTGGGCTCGGCCGACGGCGACAAGTGCCGCGCCGGCGGCAGAGGCGGGGAGAGCCGGGAGAGGCCGGGCGACTCGGACGCGCCGCGGCGGGGGCAGAGTGTGGGCAGCTCCCGGATGACGCTGGCGCGCGCCTCCGGTGCGGTCCGTCGGACTTGTGGCCGGGCCAGACGCGAGGTCAGCCGCGGCAGGCGCTACGACCTACCAGTTGCGGATGTGGTCGTGCTCGGACGGGCGAGAGTCGCCGCCGCAAACGATTGCGAGGGCACCTACGAAGGCCGTGGCCATCAAGAAGATGATCAGTTCCATGCCAGTACCGTAGCCTGGGGTCTTGATTAGAGCAAGTCGATGTTGTTCAATTACCGATTATGGCAAGTGATCACTTGGCCGACGTCGAATTCCGTCACCTGCTGAGCTTCCGCGCCGTGGCCCAGTCCGGCTCGTTCCACGAAGCGGCGGACACGCTCGAATACACCCAGTCCGCAGTCAGCCAGCACGTGGCCGCTCTCGAGGCTCTGCTCGGGGTGCGGCTGCTCGACCGCGCGCGGGGCAAGCGAACCGTCCAGCTGACGGAGGCGGGGGCGCTTCTTCTTCGCCACGTCGACGCGATCGTGGCCCGAATGCAGGCGGCACGCGCGGACCTCCGGGCGTATTCGGAGGGTGCGACGGGCATGCTCCGGGTGGGCACCTATCAAAGCGTCGGGGCTCGGATCCTGCCGACCACATTGGGCATCTTCACGGCGGCGTGGCCTCAGGTCGAGGTGCGCCTGATGGAGACTAACAGCGACGACGGCCTGCTCGATCTCGTGGAGTCGGGCGATCTCGATCTGTCTTTCGCCGTCTACCCGCTCTCCGACGGTCCATTCGAGGGTGTCGAGCTCTTCCGCGACCCGTACGTGTTGGTGGTTCCGGAGAACTCGCCGCTGGCCGGCCTCGACCGGGTCGCGACGGCTCGCGAGATCGCCGCTCTTCCGCTGATCGGGTTCCGTCACTGCCGAAGCACGGGCGCGGCCGAGGCTTACCTCCGAGCAAACGGCGGCGATCCCCGCTGGGTCTTCCGCTCCGACGACAACACCACCGTCCAGGCTCTGGTCGTGGCCGGCATCGGGGTCGCCCTCGTGCCGCGCCTGACCGTCGACGAGACCGATCCCCGGTGCGTCGTCATTCCGACGGAGGTTCCTCCGCGCGTTCTGACCCTGGCGTGGCATCGAGACCGATATCGTTCGCAGGCCCAGGTTGCATTCGTCGAGCTGGCTCGTGACGTGTGCCAGGATCTTCAGCAGAAGGTGGCGCCGACACTGGCCTGAGGGCGGGAGCGGTGGCGGCCGGCGACCCGGGCGGACCTGGGGCAGTGGCCCGGGACCGGGCCGGGGATTGGCGCCGAGCGGACCTCGCCGGTGGCCCTGACCGGGCCGGAGATTGGCGCCGACACTGGCCGGAGGGCGGGAGCGGTGGCGGCCCAGCGACCCGAGCGGACCCGGGGCAGTGGCCCGGACCGGGCCGGGGGATTGGCGCCGACACTGGCCGGAGGGCGGGAGCGGTGGCGGCCCAGCGACCCGAGCGGACCCGGGGCAGTGGCCCTGACCGGGCCGGGGATTGGGCGACGCGAGCGACCCCGCCGGTGGGCTTGACCGGGCCGGGGATTGGCGCCGACACTGGCCGGAGGGCGGGAGCGGTGGCGGCCCAGCGACCCGAGGGGACCCGGGGCAGTGGCCCTGACCGGGCCGGGGATTGGGCGACGCGAGCGACCCCGCCGGTGGCCCTGACCGGGCGGCGGTTACGCCTGCGCGCCGGAAGCCAGTCCGAGCGAACGAATCCCGCTATACCAGTGGTGGTAGTACTAAGTTGAGCCGAGCGGTCAGGCGATCCGGTTTCGCCCCGGCTCGGGCTACTGAGCCACAAAGAGTTAGCCGCCGCAGACTAACATCGGGGTTGCAGTCGCTGCGGCGGGCTGTCGCGGCGGGCTATTCGCCGCTTAGCACTACGGCCACTGGTATAGCGGACAAACGCGCCTGACACGGCTGCGCCATGCCCCGCTTCGGCCTTCGGTAGCCCCACGTCCCGACGCACCCTGACTCGCCCGGCACCCGAAGCCGTGCGCCGCTACGCTCTAGGGAGAATGCCCGAGCTGCCAGAAGTCGAAACGATTGCCCGCGACCTGCGCGGGCTGGTGACCGGCGCCCGAATCGCGGGGGCCAGGTCCGACTGGCCGTCGACCCTGCGCAGCCACGAGCCGGCGGCCTTCGCGGCGGCAATTTCCGGGCGCGAGATCGTGGGCGTGGGCCGGCGCGGGAAGCAACTCCTCGTCTGGCTGGGGCCCGCGGCACCCGTGACGCCGGTCGCGGCCCCGATACCCGTGGCGCCGAGTCCCGCCTCGGCACCCGCGGCACGCGCGCGGCGTGCGGCCCTGGCACCCGTGACGCCGGACGCGGCCCCGATACCCGTCGCGCCGGAGGGGCCGGTCGGAGAAGCGTCACTCGCGCCGGCGGGGGTCGCTGCCGCTCCGGTACCGGCGACGGACGAAGCCGCCGTCCTGACCATCCACCTCAAGATGACCGGCCAGATCTTCGTCGTGGAGGCCGGCGCTCCGCAGGACCGCCACGTCCATCTCGTCCTGAGCCTTGCGGACGGCCGGGAGCTGCGCTTCCGCGACATGCGAAAGTTCGGGCGGATAGGGCTGTACCGGCGCGACGAGGAGACGGGCGAGCCGGTCCGCGGCGAGGCTCCGGGCGTTCTGGCTGCCGGGGCGGAGCCGCTCTCCGACGACTTCACCGCGCGACGCCTCCACGCGCTGCTCGCCCGGCGGCACGGCAGGCTGAAGACACTGCTGCTCAACCAGGACTTCCTTGCGGGTGTCGGGAACATCTACGCCGACGAAGCTCTCTGGCTGGCGCGGCTCCACCCGCTCCGCGACGCCTCCACCCTCAGGCCGGACCACGTGGTGCGGCTCTACGGAGCCCTTCGCGAGGTGCTGGCCGAGGCGGTCGAGAGACGCGGCAGCTCGGTCGACGACTACACCGCGCCCGAGGGTGACGGCTCGATGCAGGAATACCTGCGGGTCTACCAGCGAGCCGGCGAGCCTTGCCTTCGGTGCGGCCGACCGATCCGCCGGATCGTCGTGGGCGGCCGCTCGACGCATTTCTGCTCGTGGTGCCAGCGGCTGCCGGGCGGTGCCGCGGGGCGCGGAACGCCGGGCGGTGCCGCGGGGCGCGGAACGCCGGGCGGCACCGCCCGACGCGGAACGGCCGATCGAACGCATCGGGGCCCACGCTGGACCGAGCTCGACGGCGGGGGTGCGCTCGGCCGGACCAGGTCGGAGGAAGAGCGCGTGCGTCGTGTCGCGGCCACGCGCAAGGCCGCGGCCGCCCGTCGAGCGGCGGCCCGGGCCGGAGTCGTCGCCGACCCAACCGCCGGAAGCGCAGCCGACCCAACCGCCGGAAGCGCAGCCGACCCAACCGCCGGAAGCGCAGCCGACCCAACCGCCGCCGGCAGCGCCGACGCGACCGTCCGAGGATCCGCCTGATGTCGATCCTGCGACTCGTCGGCGTCTCTCGCGGGGTCGGCGACTTCGTGATCCTGGACCACGTGGATGCGGCCATAGCCGCAGGCGACCGAATCGGCCTCGTCGGACCCAACGGCGCGGGCAAGACGACCCTGCTCCGGCTGGTTTCGGGCCTCGACGAGCCCGACAGGGGCGAGGTCGTCCGCAAGCGCGGCCTGACCATCGCCATGCTGCCGCAGGAGGCCCACGTCGATTCCAGCTTCATCGAGGCACCGAGCTTGAGGCTGGCGGTTCGGGCGGGCGCCGGTCGGTTGGAGGAGCTGGAGCGAACCCTTCGCCGGCTCGAGCATGACGGCCTGGTGACGGAGCCAGAGTACGAAACGGCTCAACACGAGTTCGCGGTCAGGGACGGCTACGCGCTCGACCAGCGGGTCGAGGCGGCGCTCTCCGGCCTCGGCTTTGGGCGCGACCAGTGGGACCGACCGCCGGTCGACATGTCGGGCGGAGAGCAGACCCGAGCCGCGCTGGCCCGACTTCTCCTGGCCGACCCGGAGCTGCTGCTGCTCGACGAGCCGACGAACCACCTCGACCTTGGGGCGCTGGAGTGGCTGGAGGAAGCACTCGGCCGGCGCCACGGCAGCCTGATCGTGGCTTCGCACGACCGCGCCTTCCTGGATGCCACGGTCATCCGCGTCTGGGAGATGCGCGACCGGCGGCTGACGCCGTTCCGGGGCAGTTACTCTGCCTACGCCCGCCAGCGCGAGGAGCGCGATCTCCGGGCCGCGCAGGAGGCGGAGGACCGGGCCGGCCAGATCGCGCGCGAGCAGGCGCTGATCCAGCTCTATCGTCACCAGCGCAAGCACGCCAAGATGCACGAGCACGAGGCTCGTCTCGAGGCTCTGCAGCCGATGGAGAAGCGCCGATCGGAGGCGAAGCTCCGGCTGCCGACCGAGGCGCTCGCCGGGGGCGCGCCGGCTCGCTCGTACGAGTCGGTGGTCCGGGCCGAAGAGCTCGTGGTCGGCTACGGCGTTCGAGAAGCGCGCGACGCCGTCCGGCCCGTGCCGGTCGCCCGCGTCCCCTGGCTCGAGCTGCGCCGCGGCGACCGCGTGGGGATCGTGGGCCCCAACGGCGCCGGCAAGACGACGCTTCTGCGTACGATCGCCGGGGAGCTGCACCCGCTCGACGGGGCGCTGGAGATCGGCCGCAACGTCCAGCTGAGCTACCTCGCCCAGGTCCGTGACGCGCCGATCCCCGGCGCCACGGTCCTCGACGCGGTGCTGGACGAGCTGCCGCTCAGCCCGGGCGAGGCGCGCAGCCACCTGGCTCGCTTCCTCTTCCGCGGCGACGACGTCGAGAAGGAGGTCACGGCCCTCTCGGGTGGCGAGCGATCGCGTCTCGAGCTGGCGCTCCTCTTCCTTCTGCCGGCCAATCTGCTCCTCCTCGACGAGCCGACGAACCACCTCGACATCCCGGCACGTGAGGCCCTGGAGGCTTTCATGGCCGGCACCGACGCCACGCTCCTGATCGTCAGCCACGACAGGCGGCTCCTCGAGACGGTCTGCGATTCGCTCTGGGTCGTCGACGGCGGGCTGGCGGTGCCGTTCGAGGGCGGATATCGCGCCTGGCGGGCGGCGGTGGCGGACGGCTGGACGGTTGAGGCTGCCGCACAACGGGAGGCCGGACGCCTTCACGGCGGGCGCGCCCCGGAGCCTGACGTACGGAAACCGGAGGGCGCGGTTGGCCGCCCGAGTCGCAAGGCCGGCGCGCGGTCGGGTCGGGGAGCGGCTCCTTCGATCGTCCCGTGTTCTTCCCAGGAGCCCGGACTCGCGGGCGCCGTGCCGCGTCCGCTGGTGCCCAAGCTGTCCAAGGACGCCTACCGGCGTCGCAAGGTGCAGATCGACGAGGAGCTGACCCGCCTCTCCGGGCGCAAGCTTCAGCTGGAGTCCGCTCTGCAGGATCCGGGCGTCCATGGCAACTTTGTGGAGCTGCGTCGCGTGACCGGTGAGCTGGCTACTGTGAACGAGGCCCTGGCCGCCACCGAGGAGGCCTGGCTGGAGTTGGAGGAGGCGGCGCCATGACGGAGCTCCGGGGAGGCTCTCGACGGGGGAGTCTAGGGACGCGTTCTCCCGTCATCGGCCTGATCGGGCCGATCGGCTGCGGCAAATCGACCGTCGCCGGCTGGCTGGCCGATCGCGGTGCCGCCGTGGTAGACGCCGATCTCCTTACGCGACGGCTCATGTCGCCGGGAGCCCCGGTCACCGAGGCCGTCATCGCCCGATTCGGCGGGGAGTATCGCCGCCCCGACGGCGCCCTGGACCGCGCCGCCCTCGGCCGCCTCGTCTTCTCCGATCCGGACCGTCTGACCGAGCTCGAGGCGATCGTCCATCCCGCCGTCTCGCGCCTGGGTGAGGACGAGATTCGGGCGGCCGACCGGACCGGTCCGGCGGCCATCGTTCTGGAGGCCGTCAAGCTCGTCGAGGCGGGCAACGGCCCCTGGTGCGACGAGATATGGCTCGTCAAGTGCGAGCCGGAGACCCAGCTGGCCCGCCTCACCGGCCGTGGCATGGCCGAGTCGGACGCGCGCCAGCGGATCGATGCACAGGCGGTCTCCTTGCCACTGTGGCGCTCGGCAGCAACCCGAGTGCTCCGCACCGACGGTTCGCCCGAGGAAACGGAGAAGGCCGTAGATGCCGCCCTGCGGGAAACGCTGGCCGGGCGCGACTGACGGGTCCGCGGGCGGCCTGCCGGCCGGCCCAACCGGAGATTCGACGAGACGCGCGTAGAATCGTCCGATGATGGCGTCCCGATCATCGCGCCGCCGCTGGCTGGCCGTTGGATGCGCCGCCTTGCTTCTGGTCGCCCTCACTGGAGTGGCATTGGTCGCGGGATCGCCACGTGCGAGCAGCGTCCCGACCGCGCCGGGCGGCGCCCACATCGCCGTGGGTGAGTCGTCGGATGCGTCCCCGACGGCGTCGGCCACCTCTGCCCCGGCCGCGGCCTCGGCCTCCGCTGGGGCCTCCGCCGCGGCCACGGCCTCGGCCACACCCATAGACTCGACCGCCGCGCTCCCGACCGGCCCGACGTTCCAGCCGCTCGATCTCTTTGCCACGCCCAGCCCGCCGCCGGCCAGGGGCGCCCAGCGGACCGATCCCGCGTTCGCGGCGGATCCCCGCCGGCCCATGCCCGTCCAGTCGCCGGAGTGGCTGCAGGTCAAGGCGGCCGGTCGCGTGGCCCTGGTCCACGGCAAGGTCCAGGTCCTGGACGGGGGCGCCAACCCGCTCTCCAGCCCGACCACCGGAGACGCCCTCCCCGCGGCTCGGACCCTCGACACGATCTGGACTCGATGGGTAGTGGAGCCGCCCGGTTACGGCACCGACGAGATGGGCAATCGCTTCTCGAACCTCAACTACTGGAACATGTGCAGCGCCGGTGCCACGACCGTCGCCCTCTACTACTGGCAGGCGTTGACCGGCCATCCCAACGTGACCGGCACCGAGGGGTATTTCCTCGAGCCCTATGCGGCTGAAGCGACTGCCTGGCCCACACCCGGCCCCACCGTAGCGCTGGCCGCCGACGGCTCTCGTCTCGGTACGTACTGGTCCGGCTCGGACACGGTCAGCGGCTTCACGGCCAACGGCCGCGGCTTTCTCATGTACCTGGCCACGCAGACGCAGCCTCCGGCATGGCAGACGACGGGGATGGTGGTCTACGCCAGGGCCGATGGGACGCCGCTCTATCCGACGCGCGGCGGGCCCAGGCCGAACATCATGACCGCGCTCAACTGGGAAGCCTCCAACAATGACCCCCAGAACTGGATCGAGGCCTGGTACACGTCGGTCATCAGGCCCGACCCGACTCTCGCCCGCGACCTCACCGTGGCTGTAACCCTGGACGTCGGCCGTGACGGAGTGCCGGTCATCGCCGCCCTGGACACCTTCGATCTGCCGAACTGGCAGAACGGCAGCGCGACGCCGCATATCCGTCACGCGGTCGCGATCGTCGGCTACGACAACGCGGCCAATCCGCCGACCTTCACCTACATCGACACGTGCGGTCGGGCCTGCAACAACCGGGGCGGTAACACCAACGGCCAGGTCCACGTCATCGCGCAGTCGCAGATGGTCAAGGCGATACGGGACACGGTAGGATCGGGTTTCGTGTGGTAGCCATGCCCAGGAGGGATCCGATGACGTCGGCCGACGGTCTCATCAAGCACCACCGGACGGCCGATGCGACCGTCACCGTCACGGCCGGCGGAACGCCGCTGGCGAACCGGCAGGTCACCGTCGCCCAGCGCGGTCACAAGTTCCTGTTCGGTTGCATCGGCTTCGACATGATCCGGCTGGCGAACGGCGAGCTGGCGGTGCCGCAATCGGGCGCAGAGAGCGGCCTCGGCTCGCTGGGCGAGGCGCCTGCGGCCCAGGCGGAGCACATCGCCGGCCTCTGGCTCGAGTTGTTCAACTTCGCGACGCTGCCGTTCTACTGGGGCCGCTTCGAGCGGGAACGCGGTCATCCCGACACTGCCCGGCTGCGCAAGGCGGCCCAATGGTTCGTCGATCGCGGCGTGCCGGTCAAGGGCCATCTGCTGTGCTGGCACACCTCCCAGCCAGACTGGCTTCTGCCACTCTCGAACCAGGAGATAGAGGCGGCGCAGAGGGCCCGTATCCGGCGTGACGTGGCCGAGTTCCGCGGCCTCGTCGACACGTGGGACGCCATCAACGAAGCCGTGATCATGCCGATCTTCGACAAGTACGACAACGGCCTGACCCGCATCTGCCTGGCCAACGGCCGGATCGCGACCGTCAGGATGGCGTTCGAGTCGGCCCGTGAAGCGAACCCGTCGGCGACGCTGCTGCTGAACGATTTCGACATGTCCGCGGCATACGAGTGTCTGATCGAGGGCGTCCTCGAGGCCGGCATCAAGATCGACGTCCTGGGCCTCCAGAGCCACATGCACCAGGGCTACTGGGGCGAAGAGAAGACGCTCCGCATCATCGACCGCTTCGCGCGCTACGGGCTGCCGATCCACTTCACCGAGAGCACCCTCGTCTCGGGACACCTGATGCCGCCCGAGATCAAGGATCTCAACGATTACAAGGTCGGCGAATGGCCCACCACGCCCGACGGCGAAGCCCGCCAGGCCGACGAAATGGTCCGGCACTACAAGACCCTGCTATCGCATCCGGCCGTGGAGGCCAGCACCTATTGGGGCCTCTCCGATGGCGGCTGGCTCGGCGCACCGAGCGGTCTCGTCCGTCTCGACGGATCGCTAAAGCCCTCGTTCGAGGCCCTGCGCGGGCTGATCAAAGGGGAGTGGTGGCTGTCGCCGACCGAGATGGCCACGGACGGCGAGGGGCGGCTCCGCTTCAACGGCTTCCTGGGCGACTACGAGGTCTCGGTGGGGGAGCGAAAGGCCTCGTTTAGACTGGACAAGAAGGGCGCCGCAAAGGTCGAGGCGCGGTTGGCGGGGTAGGCCGCGCGGCGTCGACGTCTGTGGATTCCGGGGATCGCCCCGGGCGGCCCGCCCGAGGCGATGGTACCGTTCGGGGGCGTCGGTCTCCGTCGCGCCCCACCGGCTGTCGAGGTAATCAGGCGTGCGTCGGAGATCCAGTCCAGCGAAGCGTGTATCCGCCGCCGAGTCGACTTCCCATGGCGGTGGCCTGCCCCTCGTCGGTCTCGCCCTCGCGGTGATCCTGTGGGGGACGAGCTTCGTCGCCATCAAGGCGGCCCTGGTTGGATTCGGGCCACTCGCCGTCGGTGCCGGCCGGATGCTCCTCTCCTCAACCCTGATGCTCGCCCTCTGGCCCCGGATCGACGCCCCGGACAGGCGGCCCGGCGACTGGCGATGGCTCGCCCTCATCGCCCTGCTCTATCCGTGCCTGTACTACGTCCTCGAGGGCAACGCGCTCACGCTCACGACCGCCTCCCAGGCCGGTACCGTTTCGGCGCTGGTCCCGCTCCTTGCGGCCGTCGGCGCTCGCGTGTTCCTCAACGAGCACCTCCCAGGCCGGGCGGTCGCCGGTCTCGCCGCGTCTCTCGTGGGTGTCGTCGTTCTGTCGCTCGGAGCGCCGGCTCAGGCGGCGGCGCCCGCGCCCGCGCTCGGCAATGCGCTCGAGGTCCTGGCGATGGTGAGCTACGCCATCTCCATGCTCGCCCTGAAGCGGATGACGAGTCGGTACAGCCCATGGTTCCTGACCGGCGTGCAGTTCCTTGTCGGCGCCCTGTTGTTCCTGCCGGCACTGATCCTGATGCCCATCGACGCCTGGGGGCGCGTGCCGCTCGAAGCATGGGTCGGCGTCGTGTACTTGGGCCTCTTCGTGACGCTGCTGCCGGCCGGTCTGTACAACTTCGCCATGAGCAGGATGCCGACGGGTCGCGCCGCGATGGCCATCAACCTCGTGCCGGTCGTGGCGCTGGTCACTGGTTTCGTTCTCCTCGGCGAGAGCCTGGCGCCGATTCAGGTGGCGGCCTGCGTGGTGATCTTCGGCGGCGTGGTACTCGGCCAGATGCAGGGTTCGATGGGCGGACGCTCCGAGGTCGAGCGTGCGGGTGACGGCGGGTCCTCGGCGGCCGGCCAGTTGCGGCCGACGGACGCGGAATCGGCAGAGTCGTAGACCAGGAGCGTGTGCGATCAGACCGTCGTGTGGCCTATCCCCGAAGACGGCCATCCGCGGCCGGCCCAATACCTCGCTTGAACAAGCCGGGCCACCTAGCCCTGGGACCAAGGCTGGATTGCCCAAAACCTCGCAACGTGACAGCCTGGACGAACGATCGGAGTTCGCAACGCCCCCAACTTGAGTCATCGCGCCATGGCGGGCCTGCCGCTCGCATCATGGGGACCATCAATGCGAAAGCTCACCCTCGCGCTGGCGATCGGACTGCTGGCATCCGCCGGCGTGGCGGCGGCCGTCCAGAGGACCGCCGCCGCCACGCCGGTGCTCGGTGCCACATACCACGCCGTGACTCCGTCACGCGTCCTCGACACCCGCACCGGCACGGGCCTGTCGGGTCCCTTCGGCTCCGACAGGGCCCGAACGTTCGGGGTGAGTGGCTACGGCGGGATTCCCGCCGACGCGACGGCCGTGACCGGCAACCTGACCGTGACCGGCCAGACCAGCCTCGGCTACCTCTACATCGGTCCGGTCGCCATGAACAACCCGACCAG